>Ga0126342_10000466_pt1 | contig 44093 bp, 50 predicted proteins | sample Cyp1metagenome_FD_92528 | JGI IMG/M metagenome (GOLD analysis project Ga0126342, IMG submission 92528) | Coral microbial communities from Lord Howe Island, Old Settlement Bay, Australia - Cyphastrea 1 metagenome | ecosystem: Host-associated > Invertebrates > Cnidaria > Coral ...
TACAATGTGAGGCCCCCCCAGTTATAAGTTGGTTTATAAGCCCCAGTAACTATAGTTATAAGTACCATAAACCATAGTTATTGGAGTTATAAACCAACTTAGCTATCTTGGGGGCCTCACATTATAGGCTTTATGTTTATGGCAAAGGATGGCGTTAAACGTTTTAATTGGGGGGCTACGTATAAACATGAGCCGCCTCCAACCAGACGCGTATGACGCCGCAAAAAACGCCGATGCCTTGTGAAGCTGCGCAGTTGGGGGGTGGTTAAACGCTTACGGTGATGGGGGCACATGCAAGATGCATAGGATGCATAGGATGCATAGGAATGCATAGGATGCATAGGAGTTGAAGTTGAAACAAAAAGCGGATGCTGGATGATGATCCACTCGGCATTGTGTTCATGTTTGGTTTGCTCGCACAGTACTCCCCACAGTTTCTGGCCAGTTTTCATCATTGCCAGGCTATGCCACTAAAAACGCTTGATGGCTGAAGAGAAGAGATGATCTTAGGCAAAGCTCTAGCAAACTCAGCATACAGTTTCCACCTCATTAGGGAAAGTGGATCAAAGAGTGGCAGTCGAAGAAGATAAAATCAATGTTACTTTACGTGAAACTGTTTGCCTCTTTCATCGGCTTACTTGCTTCGTTCAACTTGTCAGGGAGAAAGGTGGAAACAGGAGCCATCAGGAGCCCAGAGCCAAACACCAAAAACCAAACAAGCAGCAACAACCCCGCTCCGCACCTCGCCCCATGGTGCTCGAAAAACCACGATGACAAGCTAAGTGCGGCTCCCTGTGATACCAGTGATGCCGTGTTTTTGGTGCTAAGGTAGATCCAAGAATTCACAGCACCAGTTTTTGCTTATATATATATATATAATATGCATATAGACGTGGATCGTGTTAATTATATATACATATAATGTATATGTACATTTTTGTATTTAACGTATATATTATACGTTAATTATTATAGATGTGTAAAAACCGTCAACCTTCGAGACACAGTGAAACTTGAATTCATCTCAGAGTTGATCATCCCATGAATCCAGCTTGGCAGCCTGGATGTTTCCAACGTGGGATGACAAGAGCACCCCTCCGTCCTCCTACGGGTCCTACCACAAAACAATGAGGCCGAAATTTTAGGTCAGTCGTTGGGTTTCAAGCAAACCCCCCATCTCTACAATGTGACATCCCGGTTTGTTCCATGTTTTTTTCACTGAAATCTATTTGCCCCCAACCAGATTTTGTAGAGGAGAATCATCAATTTGTTTTTTTTTCCCATGTTTCCCATGTGTTCCCTGTGGAACATTTGGATTTCCATATCTTGGGAACTTCATCATCCCAACTGACGAACTCATATTTTTTCAGAGGGGTAGGTATACCACCAACCATCAATGCTTATAGTTAGATTAACTGGCATTAATTGGCATTAATTGGGGAGAATTACCATAGTTATATATATATATATATGGTACCCCCCCTAATATATATATAATATATATATATAGGTTAACATGGTTAACTATATGATTAACTGGCATTGATGGGGATAACTGGAGAACTACCGACGGCTCAGGATCCAACGCTCCGAGGTGCCATGGTGGACAAGTTGGGTGGTGCTGTCGATCTCGCGGACCTCACCCAGCGGGTGAAGGAGGCGCGGCACAAGCAGCGTTTCAGATGTGGGGATTTTTCGTGGGTACCCTCTGGTGAACTAACATAGCAATGGAAAATCACCATTTTTCATGGGAAAATCCACTATAAATGGCCATTTTCAATAGCTATGTTAGTTTACCAGAGGGTAACCAACCAAAAATGTGAAAATTCATCCAACAACAGCGATTGAGCCCAACATAACCCAGCTAAAAGTGCTGATTTCAGAAACATGGCGATTTAAGCAACAGAAATAGTGGTATAATGGTGACTTCACGGGTATTTAATGGTGGTATATTTTTGTATAATGGGATCCATAATATATAAGAACCACCAACATTACCACCAACATTTTTTGTCGTGACTTATGACGACCTGACTTCGCGACTAATTCTGGAAGAATTCACTGAATAATCATCATCCACCAAGAAGTAGTGCATTTGAAGCTCGCGTAAGGTGAATTACCATCCACCAAGAACTGGGTTTACCAAACTATGTTGAATCACCTGGGAAAGAAATCCACAAATTGGAGTCAATCTATTGGAAAAATCATCGTTTTTTTGTGGTACTGTTAGAAAAACTGCAAGAGAAGAGGTGGATGACATGTTTGTGTTGAGTAGTAAGGAAACAACAAAAAGATGGAGAACCGCAAATTCTGACTCCACCCAATTTTGGTAACATGTTATATGTTTCTGTTTTGTTGGTAGAGGTTGCTAAAAGATCCCAAAGGTTGGTGGAGGAGTTTAAACATGGTTTAAACAACAAGGTAATGTTGATGAGTGTTGTTCGCATTTGAAAGTTGGAGTTGTTTCTTCAATCTTTGCGGCGAAGCCACCACGGTACCACCAGTGATCCATGATTGATGTTTGCAGAGAGGAAAGAAAGCCATGTAGCAACCAACGTCATTCAAATCACTGGATACAACATTTTGCTAGAATGCAACAATAGATATGATATGCATATAGTTATATAAATATAACTATATATATGTTAAATATCGGCTGATGCATGCTATCAATTGTAGACTTCGATATCAAATCCAGATATCACGTAACTATATTAGTTGAAGCTACCACGTCGACAATCTTTTTGTTAAATCCTACAAGGTGGTGTCCATAGTTAGCTAAGTTGGTCTTTCAATAACTCCAATAACTGTTGGCATTTTGATGTAGACATATCATATCATGATATGCTGGTTAAATGATGTTTCAATATGTACCCTCTGGTAATATAACATAGCTATTAAAAATGACCATTTAGAGTGGATTTACCCATTAAAAATGGTGATTTCCCATAGCTATGTGACAATTTACCAAGAGGGTAGATATAAATGGTGGCAACAAACGTCACAAACGTCGCCAGGTCTTTGCCCGTTTCCGTACCGATGATCGACGGGGCTTTCTCACCAGGCGGGGCCCCGGTCTCACGGTCCGTGGGGGAAATGTGGTTTGGATGAAGGACAATTCCAACAGGGGAACCAAGTTCTCTAAGAGTTCTATGAGGGTGAAAGAATCCAACGTTGGGATATGTTGGGAACCATGTTGTCTTTGCAATCTTTGGATGATTTGGTTGATTCTGCAGCTATTCCTGCAGATGTTCGCTTAATCCAAGGCTGGAATGGGTAAACACGGTTGCAACCTTTTTTTAACATAGACATAGATATCCATCTTCCAACCAATAAACATAGATATCCAGAAGAGATATCTATTCCATCTATTCCAACATAGATATCTCTTATTGGCTTCCCCAGTTCTCTTTGTGGAAACCGCTATGATCCCACCAGGCCCGAAATGCAGAAGATGCTGAGCGATCTGGTTCCCAACAGCAGCTGCTTGGATGACTTGGATGATGAGGTCATCCAGTGGGGGTGGGGTAACCCGGCCTGGTAAACATACAAAAAAACTCTGGAAAATCAACATTTTTAATGGGTAAAACATGGTAAAACTAGGTAAAACCACTATTTCGACTGGGGCCATTTTCAAGTTCGCAAACTGTTAGTTTACCAGAGGGTACTTTAACTCAATTTTACTATAGCCCAGATTGGACAGGCAAGCTATACACTGCTACAAGCCAGCTGCCAAATTGGGATATGATGTTGGCGAGAGTGTCCAGCAAGAGGGATTTGTATCAATTTTCAGAGGCCATGCTAATCATTTCAGCTGAAATCATCATAATCATCTCTGAGGACATTTTTCGGGGTGAATTCAACAAAGGGTCACAGGAAACTTGCATTTTTCATGCTAAAAACAAGGGTCTCACAGGAAGTTTTTTCCTCAATCTGGATCAATCCAATCTTAGGAGAGAGTTTCCAATGGTTCCCAGCCATTTTCCACGTGAGTTCATATGAGTTGGGCCGCAGGGCCGCTGGGCTGCTTCGCACAAGGGATTTCACCGGCAAAATACCTGCCTCGTTCGCGCCGCGCCTCAGCGCTGCCTCGAGGCTACAAATTCGTTGACAAGTTGCTGAGGGAAATTGATGGTGAAGTTACTGGGCTGGATGTGATGAGATGGTGGAAATTATGTGGAAATATGATGGAATATGTGTTTTTTTTATTAGCAGCTAGCAGCAGTATCCTTTGGTAATCAAAGGTGGCTTGTTGGAAAATCCACCAGTTCGATGAGTTTCCGGGTACCAAATGGCGGCTTCGGTTCGGCAACCACATTCCAATTCCACATCCCAGAAACTTCGCTGGCAATTGAACACCAGTCGGAAATCTTCCATTTTTTCCAGCCATCACCCATTAGGATCCATGTATGCTATATATGGTAACATTTATTACATACATTTACCATCAATATACCCCATTATGTTAGCATATATACCAGCAACATGGATCCTATGGGTCAGGATGCTGGAAATTGGAAATTGGATATCACGCGGTGCCGCGTGAACATCCACTTGGGTGTTTTACATGCTCAGCCTGTTTTAAAAAAGGACGTGGGATGTTCACAGGACGTGGGTTCCTCCCCACACAGCGACTGGGCCCCGACGTGGGTCCCTTGGGGTCCCTGAGGACGGAGACGGAAAGTTCACGACTCCTGAGTTTGTGACGTGGAATCTCGGAACCAAACGTGTTTCAACTGGGAAATAGCCCCATTCAGAGATGATGTTGCTACGAAAAAACAGAGTTTCGTAGTGGATGTTCCCATGTGTTCCAGCTATAAAATATCAAACCTCCATTTTTTTAGTGGAACATTCAGTTGCATCAGTTGCAATGTTTGATTCTCGAAGGGTGATTTGGCTTGGTGGTTGAGAAGGCCTGAGAACAGTGCCTTTGGCCCTTGCTGTCCACACGCTTTCCATGATGTTCTGTAATATCATCATATATCATCATATACAGTTAGACACATCTGCTACATATCTACACGTATCATCACGTATCTACAGATCTACATGGAATTCTGACATATCTCAGCCATGAACAGTATGAACAGTGCCTCGGCCTGCCTTAGGTGTATCGGCAAAGGCCGCAACCCGTATAGCCAAATCACCATCCTGAAGGCCATCGTTCAAGCCACTGGCGACTCTCTGAACGCTCGCGTCAGTGAGAGCCATGGCATATCATGGGGTGTGGTGGTTTCTCGGGTGCAGCAGAGAGCGGAAAAAACTCAGTTGGTTGGTTTATAACTTCAATATACTTCAAGTTGATTGATGATTTTATGATGTTTTATTGCATAGATTCATATCCAACTAGCCATTGATATTGGAAAATGATAAGCCAACTTATCACCGGGGGGGACTACCTTGTATACCATGGGTATCAGAGTTTGTTAAAGTTATTTGAACTTGATATTCACTGTCATTGATTGGGGCACCCCCCATTTCCAGACACTCTGTTTTGAAGTCAATGGCAAATGAAACAAACCAGTTGGAATCTGTTTGAGAGGTGTAGTTTTGAGGCTTGTACAGGCAACCCTCCATGAAGGCATGTACTTCGGATTTTGAGGGTTTTGGTATGGCCTTGACCATACCCCACTTGGATATTAGTTATACATAGTTATACCATGTTACACCACCATTCTAAGTTCCAAAATCTGTGATTTCCGTACTAAAGCATGGTAAACGGGTGGCCCAAGACTCTCAGGACATCAGGATGGGATGACCCAAGATGATCTGCAGCTTCCCCTCCAACTGATATGAAGTGTTTGCGTCGAATAGACGAAGCCATGTGGTTTATGATGGTTTATGGATACTGTAGGCAATTTTTTAGACAGGTAGCTTGAAAAGCCTAGGAATCGCAAACTTGATTTTTGAGAAGGTGGTGTTCTTCCAAACTAACCACGCAGCTGAACCATGTTTCAGCGCCTTTCAATAGGAAGTCGCCCAAGTTCATGGTAAGATGCGTTAAGAAGGGTTTCCGTTCATTACTCGATGACCATCTCCAGTATCATTTGGATATGATTGGGACGGGGAGTTCAATTTTACGACTCGCAAGCGCGACCTGAAACAGATGCAGCCAGGAAACGTAGATGTGGTTTCCACCTAACAAATGCCGCTGGCAATTGGATACATTTGTGTAATGGGTAGTTGTTTGAGAAATTATGATGGCCCCGTTTTTGTGGTACTGTGAGTGGTAACCAAATCCTGCCTGCCAAAAAGATTCGCCCAAGTGACCATAAAACATCATAAAACCATGTCCCTCAGGATCTTTGATCGCTACGACGTGGATGGCAGCGGTCAGCTGGAACGACATGAGCTTATGAAGGCGCTAACCCGGAACGCGCACACAGCTCCTGATTTCCATGATTTAGATGGGATAAGAGATGTGTTTTTCCATATACCCTATGGTCATTTAACATAGCCATGGCATCATGGAAAATCACCATTTTTAATAGGTAAACCATCTATAAATGGGCCATTTTCCATGGCTATGTTAAATAACCAGAGGCTAAATCCCTTTTTTTATTCTTGGTGATTTTGATTGTTTAACCTTCGCTCAAGTAGCCATTCACAACTGAAGCTCCAGACTTTTGCAGGTCTTGCGTGCGTTGGATTCGGAAATTACCACTGCAGAGATTCAGCACCACGACGCGGCGGACATGACGGGACATGACGGGACGCTGGGGACGCTGAAAGGCGTTGCTAAAGTCTGCCCGAAGGCGGTGTCATCAAACATGGCTGGCTTGGAAATCCATCATAAATGGAGTTTTTCATTGGAACATATGGACAATCCACTATACAGACTATACATGTCTTTTTTAGTAGGAGCATCATCTATAAATGTGGGGATTGTCCATTGCCATGTTTGATTACCGGAGGGCCGGAGGGTATCGAAAAACTATTCCTGTGAAGAGAGAGAGGAAGACGGTCCGTGAAGTTATTGGACATGTGGGGAGGGTCAAGCAAAACATGTTTCAGAACTCCCTCCACCTGGAGGTTTCCTATGTCATGGGGGTAGCAACAAATTGTCCAAGTCATGGATGACCGTGTCAGTATTGAAATCCATGGTGACTTGGGGATCCCTGATTTTAAGAAACGCCCAAATGAAAAGTGGAGATGTTTTGGAACAGTTTCCGACCCCGTCCACCCAGGCGAGTGTTGCAAGAGTTGGACACCAGCCGGGATGGAAAGGCAACCGTCATGGCAGCTGGTGGGAACATTGGACATGTTGTATTCCAAGAGCTTTTCCAGGGTGTAAGCAAACGCTCGCTGGAAAATCCCCTATAAATGGAGGCTTTTTACTGGAAAATCATCGATTTTCCATGCGTTCATCTCCGTTGTTCATTTCTTATGGGCTTTGATGGTTGGCACGAGGTGCAAGCTGCACCCATGGGATCTCCGATTCGAATCACTATTTTTCATGATATCAACTTCAACACTGAAAATTAGACACATGAAATTCTCAGAAGGCCTACCCTCTGGTAAACTGTCACAAAACTATGGAAAATCACCGGTTTTGATGGGTAAATCCACTATAAATGTGTTCTTATTTGACGATATTTGGGCAACTTTCGATCTCCATGGATCAACTGACCGCTGACGCCATGGCTGGAGGTCTCCTACAAGGAGTTTCTGGCTTGGCTGAAAGAGGGCGACTCTTTAGCCCGATGCTTGGCAAAGTTGCCCGGAGCCAGGGAAGGGGCTGAAGATCATCGAACGGGATTGAAAATCACATGCATATAGTAGGCGTATACTGTACACATATGCAATATATAATATATAATAATAATAATAGTCTTGTGTATTTGCAACTGGCTCCTTTCCAAAATAGAACTGGCTCCCTAAACAAAGTGGGATACCCACCCTGGTAGCCAGATGCTTCAAAGCATGTTCACTGTTGCCGCCAGCAGCTGCAGCTTATTTTGTGCTTTCCACATCAGCGTCACCCCTGCTGTTGGAGATCTATTGCCGAAACTGGCAAACATAAGTTGCTATGAGAGAGTTGCAACATATCATTTTTTATGGCATCATTCCAGTTCAGCATGCTTGCACACAACGCGGCTAAGTACACACGGCTAAGTACACGCAGCTAAATGACAAATTGATGACATATTAGCCATCACACAGAGTTCAAAATGGCAGCCACAGCCGGATGGTCACGAGGTCCCTCTGCATTGGCCCACCTTGGGGTAGGAAGACTTCAAACCACCCCAATGTTTTTCTAACACAACCAAAGCAAGTATGGTGAACACATGTTTCATCCAAAGTGATGATTTGCAATGCTGGGCCACTGCCACCGCGCTTCGTTTGCACGGGTCTTAGATTCCTCTGCTGACAAACCGCGGTTCTTGGAAACCTTGTGCACACTGGAGTATACCTTGGAAAAATGCCGCAGAGCAAAAATGCAAGAAAGATTAGATTCGATGGCATTTCTGTTTGAAAAGGGTTTGCATACATGTAAGGCATATATAACCTGAAAATTATATTGCACAATTATCGCCAGCTTAGCCACTGAGTGAAGTTTTTTCTCAACCGCATCTTTCACCTTTGCCTTGTAAGTCTTAGGCGTCTTAGCCTCCTTGGCCTTCTTGGCTGCTTTCTTCGGGGATGCCTTTGCTGTCTTCTTTCTGGAACCTGTCTTTGGGGAAGCCTTCTTTGCCATGCTCTTTGCCTTTGCCTTCGCTTTTGCCTTGCTCTTCGGTTTCTCCACTCTGTTCTTCTCTGGTTTGTCAGTGTTCCCTGCATGTTGGCTAGCAATTGCCCGCACCGGTGTTGGAACTAAGCCAGCCTTGGGTGGCACCACAGTATTTTCAACATCTTGGTCTTGGTCACATTCCATCATGTCAGAATCAGCTTTCAAAGGTGATGTGGCACCCACATAGGTTTCAGCATCATCGTTTTGCTCATCTCCCATCATAGTATTTTTGACACCCCCATCGTCCTCACTGGGCAAGCTCTCAATCTCAGCCTGTTGGCCAGATAGGACCTGGCCACCATAAATGTTGGGATGTGATTGATATGGTAAATGTTGGGATGTGATTGATATGATAAGTGTTGGGATGTGACTGATATGATAAATGTTAGGATGTGATATATATATATATATAAATAAATAAATAAATATATATATATATATATATTGATATGATATATGTTGGGATGTGATGGATATGATATATGTTGGGATGTGATCGATATGATGTAAATTCCCGGAGAAAAAACAGCAGTTCCAGCAATCAGCATGCAGCCGACTCAGGCTGCAAGCATGGCCTGGAAATCCAGCGACTTCGGTTCAAGGAGCGGGCTCAAATTTTCATGTGCCTCCAACCGGCGTAGGGGGCATCCAGGTCTGGTCTCCTCAGTGACATAGAACCCCAGGAGATATGATATGTATCATTATTGAAGTTAATTTTGAAACCATGGGTTGTTTCAGCTAAGAATCATCATCTGACTTGGTAGCCAAACAACCCTCAGAAGCAGGTGTCCACTTGAAGGGGTCCTCAGCTGGTGTGAGCATGTTTTAACAAATTAGGGGATGTATGCAGCAGTTGTCACTATAATTGGAAGAAACAATGATAAACTATCGTTGGAAAAAAAAACATTATGGAACCCATTGGAACGAACTATTGCACCAAAGATTCGGGGGTATCATAAAGTCCAACCTGATTGTCAGGGTAAGCCGATGACGGGGTAGGTGATGCACAATCACGCTCAGTCATGGCAAAGCAGGACCCATCATCCGGAATCTCTGGATAGTCTTCCCCGGCCACATGGAACCTTGATTGACCCAAGGGTGATTCAACCCAAGCCGAAAGACAGGACAATGGTGAAATCTATATACATGAATCAAATTTCTTCAGCTAGGAAACTGTTCCTCATCAGGCAGAACATAATCTTGGGTTGGGTATGTAGGCTCAAAGTCCTGACACTTGCCTTCACACTGCTCCGTCAACTTGTCAGGGTGGAGGTCATCGTCCCTGCACACAGCTAAACAGAAGTCATGTCAACAGCCTGATATGCCCAATTTTTTTGATGACTCCTCTCAGTAGTCCCTGTAAGTCAGATTTTTTTGGCAGCATAAAACTATGAAGCACATAGTCTCTGAACAAGTGCAAGAGCTTCAAGGCCTTGCATCTGTGGAAATCGCATTTGCTTGTTCGATCATGTGCTCGAAAGGCAAGGCCTTGCAAGACCCCCATGCACATTATCGAACAAGCTCATGTAGCACATGGACATGAGACCACAATCAGTCATGTACAAATCAGGAAATCTTGACTAGGTACCTCTTCCCGGCCTGATGTTTCTTAGCTGGTCGTTTTTTGGGGCCGCGATTGCTGGCCGGGCGCTTCACAGAAGCATTTGGTTTGCCTTTGCTTTCTTGGCCCTTCACCAACTCATCATATCCATCCAGGTCACCAAACGATCCTGCATCATCATGTTCATCATCGTCATCATCTTCATTCCCCAGGTTCACATGTTCTGCATCAGCTTCATCCTCATCCTCCTCGTCCTCATCCTTTTGTTTTTTCTTTGGTTTCTTGTCCTTTGGCTTTTTGCCTTTCTTATCTTTCTTAGTTTTCTGTCCTTTGGTTGACTTTTTCCCTTCCTCTGGCGAGGACTCCTCTGAAGAGTGGAAGCGCCCTGGAACGATGAGGCCCGCAGAAGCCGGTGCTGCTGGTGCTGCCGGTGCTGCCGTTGACCCACTGCCTAAAAATCAGTGGGCACAGTGGGGCACATGTTTATAGTAAGAATACCCAGAGAATACCCAGGGGCAAAATCTGGAACGATGCTTCTAGTTTTTACCATCTCATGTAATCCATTGATGCCACATTTAGTTAAAACCCTGACCCTTTCCATTGAAAAGTTCCCTTAATTTTCATGTTGGTACAAGCATTGGCCATGTCTTTATTTTGAATTGGAATTTCACTTATTACATCTTGTGGGTACACCCAATCATCACCAGCCACCCTGAAAAAATATCTGTTGTGTTACTCCTGGATGCACCAGATGCGGCAGGCCGAGCTGTCTGCCCAGGCAAGGCTGATGAAGAGCCACCGCCAGAATTGGCACGGCTTTCTGCTAGCAAAGCATCCAAACTAAAAACCTCAGGGTCATAGGTAAAAAGTTGGAGGGAAAATAAATAGGGTAACAAGCCTCGAAGACATTATCCATTACAACATATAATGTAAACAAGGAACCGGGGGTGAGATGCTCTTCTTCTTGGCAGGGGCTGGAACATATTCAACATCAGAGTCCGCCATGACTTGAGGCCACAATCTATATGACCTTTGGATTTCTCCTTGATAAAGATGGCCACCACTAGAAAAAGATCAAATTATGAACATGCGGCACACACCATCCTGCTCATTGTGGGCACGGCAGGCGACCGGGAAGCAAGACCTTTTTTTGGAGGCGCTGCGGTGTTGATCAAAATGGTGGGGTAGAACCAGACTTCCAAGTCTCATGCATCAAAATGTTCCCTGTTCTATATCATCCATCCATTTCAACAAGTCCCGGATTGAAAGGAAATAATAATATATCTCTAAGATACAGGATACAAATTTGAAGGACAGCTTGAAGGGAACCATTGCTAGGACTAGTTTGCCAACAGGCATCACCAGGCTTTGCCTGTTTGTCGCAGAACAGTCTGTGCAGCCCAGACATATCATAGGTTTGGCATGGTTTGGCAGAACCTTGTTAATTTTGATTCGGTTTGAGAAACCGGTTGATCATAGTGAAAGGTTTCAATTGACAAACAAAAAATATCAAGAAGGATCTGGACTTCATGGTTGGTACATGTTGGTGAGTAGCTACCTACCTACCATGTTGATACCCTGCCAAACAACAAAAGAACCCCACTCAGAAAATGCGGACATGTGCCTCCTGCAAATCCAGCACGCCCGACAGGCAAGCAATTGGCCTGATCGGAACTATGGTCTTCAGGCCGTTGCTGCTGCAGTCAAGCCTGACAGATTGATAGGTCATTCCAAAACCCCAGGCTCAACACTGGATTGACATATTATAATTTCCCTGATTTTGTCAAAAAAAATCATGACTAGTTTGGTTTTGAAACCCAGGGGTGCCTGCATCGCCATCCTGTGATGAAACGTTTGGCATTCTTCATTTTGTCGACACTCATGATGGACCCAAAATTCTTGGTGTTGAAAGAACCGCGTTTGGACTTCTTCTTGGTTTTCTTCCCGGTATCAGGTTGCTTTGGCGCATCAAGGATGAACACCAGCGCTTTCTCTGCCGTCAGTTGCCAAGAGTCACCATTGGTGGTCACAGTGTGGTGGGTGACCGCGAGTTTCACCTATTGGGGCAGGGGGATGTGTATATTTAGATATACTAAAAGAATTCAGGGGGTTATATATATATATATTCATATATATATATATATATTTCATATATATATATTTCATATATATATATATATATTCAGGGGGTTGTATATACTTACACAGTTTTATATAAAAAGAATTATTGTACAATATGATGCAACCAGTAGGTAATTCATAATGTATCTACAACCCTTCATAGAGACCTGACCTCCCCAGCATCCTCAAGTTCACGCAGCACTGTAGAGACTGGCGCAGGGCCCTCCAAGCAAGGGAGGCCAGAGACATGATCTGGCAAACCTTTTTTCTCGATCAAAATCACTGAGTCATGTTGGATTTTGAAGGAGAACCACCGACCAGCAGCATCCTCCATCACTTCATCGGCATCCTTAGGTGTTATTGTGTGGACTGAGAGACATCATGTTGTTACCATGGGGATTTTCTTCATTCCGCATGATCTTGTTGTTACCAAGGCAATTCCATACCCTGTATAGGTACAAGCCAAGCATCCCGTTCACTTCTCCACTCACCGCTTCCATACGAAAACCTAGGCAGTGGAGAGAAGCTAACAAGATCCACTGAGGACAATGCATGGGCCTGTGGGAACATCCTGTAGTTGGCATAAACAAACATCCCTTTGTGAGAGGAGAAACATCTCGCGATGCATCAGAAACTGATTCCTTGACTTTGTCACCAGGTAAAGTGCAGAGCCATCCCCAGCACAAATGAACTCAGCTGTGTTGTTGATCTCCAGCTTCTGCCTCCGCAGTGGCAGCATCATTTCATAGGGTTTATGTTTGGTTGAGCTTGTTTCATGGAAACTGTTCAATGGTTCAAACAACAAAGCAATGCATCTTTTGGGACATAGCCTCCCATAAAATGAAAAAATGAAAATAGCTTCCAATCGAATGGAAGAATGCTCTTGGGATATAGCCTCCCATGAAATGGAATAATGTTCTACCAACTTAATGATCAACTCTACTAACTACAATGTCAAGGTGCGGGTTGGCCACATTAGCCACATCACTCTCAGAGACCATTTCTGTTTGCTCCAGCTTGATCCTCTTCAGAGGACGCCCAGAGTCGTCATCGGGAGTTGTCCTGGCAAGGCTTGGATACTAAGGGTGATGATGGGTGATGGCTGGGGTACTAAGAGTTATGGCTTCTTATGGCTGTGGGAAGTTTCAGGGTTCAGGATTGCATTCAAAAAATGAGAGCAGCGATACCTAGTCTACATGGGCGCAGGCCACAAGAAGGGTCCTGGTGTTCTCTGGTTCTGCTAGATAATCCCCATCTTCATTGAAGGCCTTGTTGTGGGCTGAAATCAACTCATTGGTTTCATCTTTGAACTCTTCCGAAGACAAGAACTTCTCAGCAAATGAAGATAGCACCACCAGTTTGTCAAGCCTTTTGACGGTGACTGAGTAGGTGCCAGCCACATTCTCCTCTGGGGCTTGCTGCAATGCAGCTAGCAAGGGCTTGTAGTCTGGGAAACCTTGGATTTCCAGTGTCCCCGCCCGGCATCCTTCGTACAGCTTGTTCGAGACCCTCTGCTCCAGGCTCTCTGTGCCCCGGTCAAGGACTACCGTGGCACACAACAAACGGCGGCTCTCGGAAAGCTCCTGAACATGAGATGGATGATCTCTACTAAAAGGGTTCTGTAGCATTATTCTTAAGGATCCCCATTACGTTCCAAAATGTTGATATCAGAAAATGGGAATACTGATTCCTGATGAAATCCATACTCATTGAGGAATCGTCATTGAATGTAAATACACCAGTCCAAAACTATTGACCGATGGATCCATCATATGGTCTTTATACATGTCCGCATTGATCAGGCATAGGTCACCCAAGAAACATGTTGAAATATATGGCCAGGTCATTCCCCCAAGCTAGTGCCTTGTTCTTTGATGGTAACAACACATTGTAACCAAAGACCTATATAATCTATTTGAACTAAGGTTTCAAACCCCAACCCCATAACTGCTTCCAAACCCTGTGTGATTAAGTAAACGGATTCATGGTACCTCCAGGGCAGCCAGAGCAGGGAATCCGTCGTACCCCAGCAGATCCACCATGATTGTTGTGCTCACGGTCTCAGGCATGAAGGCATGCACCGTTTTCCTCACAAAATCGCATCCTCCACTGACCTGGGGGTAGCCCGCAGTAGGATGGTTTTTTGGGACAGGTTTCAAAACCCAAAATTGAAGAACAGTTTGTTTTTTAAAATTCAAATCAGTAACCATACAAATTATCATGTATATGACGTTTTCCAAAAACACGTGTCCTGGCGCAACTCCTGTGCATCGGTGAAAGCACGGCCAAGGTGGGGTAGATTCGACTGGGCCTCAAATGTTTAGCAGGCCCAACTATCAAAGATGTTTATTTGTAAATCAACATTTTTCCCATCCCCATTTTGGTAGCAAAAAATCAAAGATTGTAAGTTTAATCTAGGTGCGTCTGGCTTGTACATCGCCGACCGTGGTAACATTCCCACATCGTGAACCACCCCTACCTTCCATCCTCGGGTGGCCCGGAAGATATTGGCCTTGTCCTTGTGCATCAGCACCAATCCACGGATGCTGCCAGATCGTTTGCCGTAGATGGTCGCCTCAAGCATGAGCTGAAAGAACATGAAGACAGGTCTTGAACAAATCAACATTCTCCAAGTTTTCATATTAGACAATCTTGTGAGGTCAGTTGAGAACTTCACTAAAAACACCTTGTCAAAAACATATAATCTATAAGGGTGGAAAAAATCCGGAAAGTTGTATGTAATATAGCAAGGGGCTGGATCAAAAACCCACGTCAGCTCCTTCACCACCAAACATCGATCTTTGGCAGCCAAAGTTTTCCTGACAAGATTGGGATTTTTTCAGTGTTGGAAATTGATTCGACTTGTAACAACCACCCCCGAAAAAACCCAAAACAAAAAATCAACACAGTGTGTGATACTGAGTCAAATGTCTCCAGACGGTTGCGCATCTCACGAATTTCCGCAGCTTCAGGGTCGCCCCTGTCAGCCTCATCAAAGCTCTCTTCATCCATGGGTTCATCCTGGTCCTCCTCCTGCGGTTCATCCTTCACATTGTCATGATCATCAAGCTCATCCTTCTCCACCTTCTCTGACTTGGTAGATCTCCTCTACAGGGCCCCCTTATCAAAAACAAATCTAATTTGGCATGTGGCTTTTTACTTATAAACACCTTGATACCGACAGGTTAGTCATTAGTGTCCTTCCACCCTCACCGGCACGGTTGCAATGTATTATGACTGCCAGTCCATTGCGACGGTATTGGGCAAGAATGTTGCTCACAGTGGTGATCATCCAATCATTCTTTGCAGCAGAGAGCACCCCGGTTGTTGGTATGTTGAGCCATAGGATGACAGAGTGGTCATTGTACGACCGAGTGTCCTTGGGGCCACCCAAAATCACCAAGGAAAGGTGAATCCAAAACAAAACAACAGTGGCCAATGTGATTACAAAACCATGGGCCCAGAACAACGCTAAAGGAAGTTGATGTGTTTAGTCCTTGGAACCAACATCAAAAATAGAAGCCACAACTTGCAACCTTGTCTGATGGGTTCCCTGATGGTTTGAACTTGCTACCTTGGGATTTTCTCTTCGTGCCTGGAGTGTGAGTAATGTCAGACATGCATGCATGTATGTATGTATGTAAGTAAGTAAGTATGTAATGTAATGCAATGCAATGCAATGCAATGCAATGCAATGTATGTATGTATGTATGTGGCTCACAGGGAATGGAAAAGAGGGCCAAAAAAACTTCACATTTGCACAAAACATGAAGGTTTATTCTTCGTTTATTTGTATGTATGTATGTATGTATGTATGTATGTGTGTATGTGTGTGTATGCATGTATGTATGTATGCATGTATCTATACGTGTATGGATGTATGTATATACATGTATGGATGCATGATGATGCACGTATGTAAGAAACCCCAAAACTGAGTATCATTTTTCTTTGCTTTTCAGGGCTCAAAAAAAAATGAAACATACAACAGTAAACTCATTTTATAGTATGTATATTTATGCAGTGGTCATGTATTTGCTGCAAATGTAGGTATATGAATGTAAATGTTTGTTTATCTATGTAACATTTGTAATTGTATTTATGTTTTCTGTATGTGTGTATTTGTATGTATATATGTGTATATATATATACATATATGTATCTATGTATAAACATGTATATGCATATGTACGTGCATGCATATGTATGTATGCATATGTATGTATATAAGCGTGTGTAAACGTATATGTATGTGCATGCATATGTGTATAATAGTGATACGTGTATGTATATATATATGTTAAGATATGTGTATATATATATATATATGCATGTGCATGTATGTGTTCGCATATGTGTGAAAACATATCTATATACATATTTTATTGGATGGATGCATGCATGTATCTGTATATCGTTGTATCTAAGTATCAGTGAAGATTGAAAGAGTATCCGCATCGCTAAAAAACATCAAATAATATGTCGTATACATGCCATCTCCCATTAAGAGCCTATCATGGGAACTGATCATAATTATTAACTTGTTTAACTTGAGCCAGATCTTTAAGCTCTTATTGGCCAAGGGCCAACGTTGAATCGGACAAGGATCAAAGTCATTCAGTGTCTCTGACAGCCATCCAGTGAGGGCTGGCAGCACAGTTGATTCCGCTTCAACTGCCCTCCCCTGAAAGAACTGTAGATTTGAAGACATAAAGGAGCCCACCGCGGCCCATGCTTTCACATGCGCATCCTTCCAGCGTCAGAAAACTTATCTAGTAGGGAAACATCTGTTCAACCTGTTTTTGAAGACCATCCACTGGAAATTACCAAAACAATTTAGTTGATAATAACTATCCCCTAGTTTAGTTATATAATAATAACTATCCCCTGCTATAAAAATATCCCCCCACCTCAAGCTTGGACACCAGCTGCGATCGTTTCTTTGTGCTCGCTTTCTCGGCCCTTGGCAGGACTGGTGTGCTCAAGTTTCAAGGGACAGCTTCTTGCTGGGAACCCAGAACAGGTTTTTGGGAATCAGGTTGCTGAAAGATAGATTAGAAACAAAATTCAAACATTTACTTCTGAAAAAAAGGTATGAGTATCATGATGCGCTCGGCCTCAAATTGGGCCTGATCGCACTGCAGTTGTTCTTTCCACAAATTGAACGCTGCAACTTCTGATCGGCTCTTTGCGTTTCGGGTCTTGTCCTGGGCCTCACATATGAAGTCCTCCACGCATTGCCCTTTGATCTGCAGGGCTGAGATGGACACAACCCATGGACATCATAATTGGACATGTGGATGTGACAATTGAAACCTCTTGCAAATAGTTTATGGGATTGACAAGCTTCATGATCAATCCTCCAAAAAGGCTTTAAATGCAACATGAGTGGGCAGGCCAAAAACTCACCAGGGAATGGCTAACAATGCAACAACGTTGGATCACAATGATGAGCTATACTACTATGATCTACTATGATATTGGTGTATACCTAGATGTATGTATGTATATATAATATACTGTGCATATACACTATTCCATCTGATTTTGGAGAAACCTTGGACTTGGATATTGAAGATAATTTACTTTCTTCCTCCATTTTCCTCCCAAGCCTCCAACACAAAGGGGATACGATCCCATGAGAAATCCTGCCCAGCGCGCATTATCGATCCAAGGTCTTGGTCCAAAGTCCTGAACCCAGCCGATGGTGACTTTTGGGATTGAATTTTGTACCCCCCAAAAAATCCCCAAAACGCATCACAATTTGGAAGCCAATCCCAGCTTGAAAATGCGACGGGTTTCTGGGAGAACACATCACAATTTCCTATATATCCAGCCAACCAATCACACTGAAAATGTCAAATTCAACTTAAAAAGATGATTCCCCACCTGGTTATCCACCATATTGCGACGGGTTCCTGGGAAAACCCATCACAATTTGATAGCCAGATTCCCCGCCGAAACATGATTCCTTTTTTTGGTTTTGTTTCCTAGATGGATTTGTCCGTGGACAAATCCTTATGGAGGATTGCGACGGGTTCCTGGGAAAACCCTTGAAACTTTGTGGTTCAAATTTGTCCGTGGACAAATCCAACCACCAGAATGTGACGGGTTGACTGGGTGGTGGTTCAAATTTGTCCGTGGACAAATCCAACCACCACAATGTGACGGGTTGACTGGGCCAAGTGTCCCAGCCCAAAACATCTGCAGGTGCTTCTCGACAACAGTGCCAGGAAAGCTCTCTTCCAGGCGAGGCAAGATGTGGATCCACAGGCATGTCAGGTCAAACAGTTGCTGGTGCTGTTCTTCATTGAGCTGGGCCAGCTTCTGAAGGGAAAACCAATTGAAAACAAACAGTTGATTCTATCTTCATCAAACCTGCTGGTTTTAACATTGAAATTGTTGTTAAAAAGTGGTGGTTATGGTCCCATCCAGACATGAAGACTATAACTTTCATATTTCTGTGATTTGGGTTCCAGATCGTAGGGAATATTTGGACAACCCATGGTCCTTCGATTTGGCTGAATCTTCAGGGGAAACTCGCTTTGCAAAGTCCTGCCGCAGTGTGTTTACCAGAGTTCAATATGTAGTGTTCCTACATCATCAGATTCCAATAAAATAGTATAAGCTATAATAGTGGTTGGGTGGTCTGGGTAGTGTTCCTACATCATCAGATTCCAACAAAACATAATTATAGTGGTTGGGTAGTGTTCCTACATCATCAGATTCCAACAAAACAGAATTATAGTGGTTGGGTAGTGTTCCTACATCATCAGATTCCAACAAAACATAGTATAAGCTATAGTGGTTGGGTAGTGTTCCTACATCATCAGATTCCAACAAAACAAAGTAATAAGCTATAGTGGTTGGTATACATCTGAACGTCCCAGCTTGATGAATCAGTTGTGAAGAAAACACTGTCCTTTGTTGCCCTTTGGATCCAAAGAAGGCTGGTTTTCTGACTTGTAGTGAGGATCTCCTTGAACAAGGGTTTGCCCGAGAACCTGCTAGACTCACTCCGCGCTGTGGACCCTGGCACCCACCATTCGGACTGCAACAGGTCCAGAGGCAATCCTGCAAACAAGGACTGGGGGCCCTGCGGAAAGACCAGTAGTTTCTGAATACAATCATGAAATAAATGTGAATGACTTTACTATATTCATTCCATGGTTTTGGACCACAACCAGACCCATGTGTTTGCCTGACTGAGCATGGGGGTAAAGATCGTAATGCTTGTGGATAACCATCTGGGTCTCGTCATCCAAGCGCAGCCGTGGATGGACAACTTGCTTGTTGCTTTATCTTTCATGGAGATGGAACCATACTATGTCTAAACTATACAGTTAATAATTATTGGAAACCAAAACCCACATGAATTGAAACAAAGAAACAAATTGAGGATCAGTTTCTTTTTATCTGAGTCGATCCTATGACGACGGTTTGTGCACATCTTGTTGTACTCTGCTATGCATCGATTCAGAACATCTTTGAGGGCCTTGGAGGTGCCAGGCTGACAGGCCCTTTTCTCCAAAGCCACAGCCTCCTTCATGGCGCCAAGGTAATCCAATGCACTAGGTGCTTGTTTCTCCGATGTGACATGCCCCAGCCCTTGGATTCAGTTTAAGACTGTTGCAAAAAGGTTTCCACCCATCATCAAAATAAGAAATTGTAGGGGGTCAAAATTTGTTCCTTTACCATATCAAGAATCGAAGTGCGTGAAGATGGAAATGGCTTGGGTTGTCCCAGTGGGTGTACGAGCACCGCACCCACCGGAAGGACTCCAGCACACGTTGAAGGCCTGGCAGTGCAAGCTCCTCGGCCGATAGCTCCTCGGCTGCCGGGCTCTGGGGAATATCATTACTTCAAACTATACCCTCTTGATTATTTGTTTCCCAGAAATTGATCTTGTTTGTGAAAAACAAATTTCTACACAGGAATCTATGTAACAGTCAAGCTTCAAGGCTATGGGCAATGACACAAATCCCCGCCATTATCATCACCTTTCCGAACCCATCTGATATTCCGACTGTTCCCTGAAGGATTCGTCTCGTCCCATCACAGTGGGGGAATCGCACTTCTATTGCTTCAGCACTCACCCTGTAGCCATCTCGCAAGAACTCATCAAAATGCTGGGCCAGTTGGGCATTCTGCGGAAAGACTGCAGGGGACAGAACTGTTGAATGAACATGTAAAACATGGAACCTTAGCCATATATAACCATGTATAACCCTTAGCCATATTTACCATATATAACCCTTAGCCATATTTACCATATATAACCACATATACCCTTAGCCATATATAACCATATATACCCGTAGCCATATTTACCTTAGCCATATTTACTTGTAAAACACAGGGGTGCCAAACATTGTTTTGACAACCCCACATCCATTCTTCGACTCACGGCCAACGTTGAAAACAGCCAATGGAAGATAGAACTCCCGCATGGTGCTTTGGGGCACCAACCCAATGGTAGACCTCTGCTTGTCGGCCATCTCAGTGCCCGATGTGTCCAGGAGTTTGGCAGCAACCTGGCTGACAGAAGGCTGGAAAACTTCTGGGAGCTGCAGGGATGTGATAGGGAAAGACCATAAATGCTTCTATCGTAATTAAAAAAGGTACTATTTCCACCAAGATGGCAGTACCCAGGTCAGCTGTGTTGGTGAGGTAGGCATTGACAGACTCCCCGAAGTTCTCTTTCTCAATGACCTAATTGGTACCAAACATTTTGGGACATACACATGGATTGTTGATATTGTTTCCATACAATCATAACGCAGTTGTTAAGGGAGCCACTTCGTCAAAAACATTCCGGATCTTCTGGAGGATGTCATTGCATCGTGGGTCATCGCTGAAATGGGTCATGGCCGGGCAAGACCCCAAGAAACCAACAGAAGCAGCCCTAAAGCAAGGGCCCTGAAGCCATACACACATGATGTGAACAAGTAAAAATCAAATTTACATCAAGTTGCCATGTCCAAACATTTGCTTTTGCGGGGTGCCCCAAGAGTAACCAAACATGACCAAACATCTGGATAATGCCGTGTTTTTTTCCACCCGACCCCAATTCAGGTTGGCTTGGACACATGGATCGAAATAGACCCATATTGTCAGGACAGGATTGATCCATCCATTTTTTTTAAAACCAAATCAAATCATCGTACCCGGTGGTGGAACACCACCTGAAGTTTGTAAGGCTTTGGCTCAGGAGGCTGCCGGTTTAACCGTAGGTTCCCGACATCCAAAGCCCGACCACGTGGACCAACTTGCACAAATTGTAGCTTGCTGCACGGTGTTCTCGGTCGATCAGGCTGAGTCAAACTTTGGAGATACCTCACTCCACGGGCGAGGTGTGGATAGTCAGATGCCAGTTGGGCTGCTAGTTCATTCAACTCAGAACATCTTGAATCTTCCAAGGTAGCTCTCAACATTGGGCAATCATCATTGTTCACTTTGTTGAAGAATTCCTCAGTACTTCTCAAGAAGCTGTGGGGCAACACCAAGAGCGGTGGTTGACATAACTCAGAATCACTCATTGCCAATTTGACCAGTGCGAAGATATCCCGGCCATGCCCATCGCTCCGTAGGCGCTTTGGAACATTCTCCTCCAACTGCAAGTTGTGGCCCTGACCGGGCATGCCTGTGCGGGTCGGATGGACGAGGTATAAGTATCTTTTAAATTGGATTGTGTTTGGACACCCTCTATGAACAATAATGATTGCAGTTAACAGTAAAAAGTGCTTTTTGATTCGGTTGGTCGATAATTACTTCCAACACCCAACCTTCTCTTGCAATGAAACTGAAACTCTGAGGAACTTTCATTGGGTCATCTTGGTTGTCACGATCACCCTTTCGAGCCCTGTAGGCATTCCGCAGTGTTGATCCAGCCGGCATCATTCGGCACCAATCTCTGATCTTAGCCATGCCCAAGATATGATTTCAAAGGGCCATGTTTTTTGAATCCAAGCTGGTTTTTGCTGCTGCAATCAGTTGGCTCTGTTTTATGAACCAAGTAACAGTGTCCACCATCTCACATTCAAACCTCATCCCAGACTTTGCAAACAGAGGGGCCATACGTTGCAGCAAGGTCCTGGTAGGAGATTGAGGATGATTGAGGTTTAAGCAGGTTGGATGCAATTCCTGTTTTAAAGCCCAAGTGCAATATTTAAAAAACACCCAGGTTTCAACAGCTGTGGATTCTTCACAACATGGGAATCAACAAGTATCAGTCCTTCTTACATCGGCAGGGGTTTGCAAGTTTGCTTCTTGGTTCAAGCAGGAAGTGACGATGGCAAATATTCCATCTGCCAGGGACAAGTGGAACATACAGTGGGTTTTGGTTTCCACGTTGAAAGCTAGCCCAAAAATTGTTATCCAAAATACTTCTTGGTTATAGGCTATAGGATAGTTAACTACCAACAATTGGTGATAGGATATGTGGTATCTGCCATTCCTGACTTTGAAACTTCTGGCCTATGTCTTCGTGAGTGTGTCCCACTTCCATGTGCTGATGTGAGATCACATGGAAGTAGGAACCTTGTGCTAGAAGTGTCGCCCACCGTCCGGTGTAGGAATTGCGGACTTCTTTGCAAGCATTATCAGCCTGCAACCAGCACCTTGCAATTGCGCTGGCTCTAAACAGAAAATTAGGTTATATAATCAATCAGTGCCAATAAAGCACGATGTTGCTACTGGTGTCTACTAGTAAGTCATAGTTGTTTACTGAGTTGTTTACCACAAGGTTGCCAAGTACATCCCAACCCATGCGACCAAGATACTCAGTTGGGAACTGTGTGTTCCGTTGTCGGGAGATGGCCCAGGCTTTGTCGATTGAACGCATTGCCTGGCAGTGGAGGTCACTGGGAGTGAGGAAAAGTGGGTTTGGATGGGGTAAGCCTTTAATAACTTCAGCCTAAAACAAAAATGATGGATTAAACATCAAGTTAGAGTCTATCTCCAAAGTCCAGTTTGCTCCAGTGGGCATGCCCTCGTCCCCCAAGTACAGGAACACCCCGTAGCCATGAATGATGCATCCAGTGAGAGTCAGGGAAGTACCTTGAAGGGAAACATGTTTTTTTTGTTGAGACAGCAAGAGCCCGGAGTATATCTTGAGGTGGGGGGGGGAAACCCAAAACACAGAACAAACAAAGGTGACTTTAAAACAAACTGATGGACGGTGCACTCGCTCGTAAATTGGCTTTTTTGGTGTCCTTGAAAATGGAAACCTTGGAAGTGTGCATTTTGCTTTGTCATACGAGTCAATGATAGCGACAAGCATGTCGCCATTCTTCCGTGCTCGTTCGCGTGCCAGCCAATAACATTGTCGATCCATCCATGTTCTTTGGTAGTGCTGTAGTAGTATGTCGCACCAATACAAATGATCCTTCGGGTCCTGAATGTGTTTGGTACTCATGGTGGGAAAAGCCCTCATACTAGTAACCTGTAAGAAATATACATTGTGGAGAACAGAATATAGCTCAAACTGCAAGATTCTGCTGCGTGCCGAATTCTCATCTTCAATCTGCTACATGTCTCACAAAGTTGGTGTTGTGACTTTTTGTGGAACCGAAGGCATACACGCCACACCTTTGCCACTGCAAAGAACGTTGACCTTGAGGCCACTGGGTCCCCTGCAGTCTTGCAGTATGAAGTGTAGAGCAAAAAGACATTGTTCCAACTCCCATGAGGAAGCTCACGGAGAGGCAATCTTGCAGGATCCCGGTTGAAACTAGTCTGTGTTGATGCATTCATTAAACGACAGTCGATCAATCGCTCCAAGAGTTCTTGACGCAGTTCTTCACCCCCTTTGGCCAAGTTATCCTTTGAAGCAATCCTGGGGTACTGTTGGGAAGCTTGACCATGTTAAAATCCCAGATAATCCAAAATCAGTTAGTTGAGGTTTGTTGATAACCCAAACATCCCAATCTTTATCCAAAGGTCGCTGTTGACATAGGCTCAGCAGCACTCCAGTACAAATGAATCATGAAAGATGTCACGCTGGCTGATTTCACAGCAGGCGGCGCAGCAGATCCTGAGTAGTGATCGGTGAAGGCATGGGGTCACCAAAAACAGGATCAGTCCAAGCAAGTCACTGGAGAAAATGTCTTGCATCAAGACTGCTATAGAAACATATAGAAACCATAAATCAATTTGAAAAGTTACCATAAGTTGTTTCATCAAAGAATCCTCCTTGACCAGCTACTGTTCTCATGTCTGTACCCTGAAAGGAATGCCTGCATCTTGTAAGACGGTGCTTTCCTATTCCAACCAAGTATGCGAAGGCTTCACGGCACACAGGATGTCCTGCCATCAGAAATGAGAGTGACCCTAGGGATAGCCAACTTTGATCAACTAACCTGTCACAATAAGAAAGATCTTTTATGAAGCCATCACTTTGATCAACTTACCAAGCATACAGTAAGTAAACAGACTTGGGGAAACCATCGATCCTTGGAGGGACCATCGAAGTTTGCGCTTGCCACTTTCATGCTGCAGTGCCCAGATCAGACGGTCTTGATCCGTCTTCAGAAGGTTCCAGAAAGCAATGCAGAGACGAAGTAAACACTTGAAAGGTATCTTGCAAGCACATCTACAAATTGGATTGTTCAAGACTCTCCTCACCCTCTTGGCCGAACCACCGGTTTTCGCATATGTTGAAGCTTTCTTGACAGTCTTACATTGCAGGGACACTACCCTTTCATAGCACAGGTTCACCTCCCCAAAGCCCTCATGATCATCACCAGAACCACTCTCCGAGTAGCTTGAAGAAGATCCAGCCTCATCACTGCTAGATCCAGACCCTTCTGACACCGGCCTTAGATCAAAGGGGGTAGTCTTGACTAGACCCGTTGAGTACCGCACTGTTTCTGGGACCTGCAGCGGCTGAATTTAGCTGAATGGCTCAGTCTCAGCAGAGCTTGACGATGACAATGATTCATCATAGCGTCCCAAGCCACATCCATTTTCAGAAGGACCATCAGGATCCCATCGGCCAAGTATCGGCATGAATGCCAAAAGAATGACAACATTTTTACAAATTTGGTCTATATAATTCTTTTCGGAACTTGTGGGAATTGAACGGTGTCATTATGCTGATGTTTTGTTCCACTATTTACTGAATTTGCTTAGTGGTGTTCGTCTTACTGAATCTACTATTCTTTGTCTGAAAACTGATTGCATGGGGTACTAACCACTAACTATCAGAAGGCCAGAACCAATACACCCCTGATAAAACATGTCTGGAAAGCAACCTGTGGCGCACATGTGAGTGAACACATGCCTCTTAGGAAACTGATTTTGGGTGTTTCTGCAGCTCAAAGTGAAGTATCATTTTCACTGGACCAGTGCTTCAGGGATGCCATCTAATTTATGTACTTGACATCTAATTACTGTACTTTACATCGCCAACTTCGTAGGCTCACATGCGCTCAGGGCACTGCATATCAACGGTAGAACTGCTCTCATGGCCATCGCGTTCCCTGCTAAGGAATGCAATACCTCAGCTAGACACCCATATTCAAATTTTGGATGGCTTGGTGGCTTTAATTTTGGTAGTTCCAGAACAATGCAGGCCCATAACTTTACCAGGAAACATGCTCACTGGTGGCCGTCAGGTCCAGGCGATTAATGGGAATACCCATGAGGGCAGCCACCTCTTTGCCAATCAGGTAGCGTCCTGCTGTTGTAGAAAGGAATTTTCCATTTGGCCTTAGATCACAGCCAAAGCATTCAAGGAATTGTAGTGGGAAGGAAATAGTCACTTTTTGATTCCATTTTCATGGGTGTAAGATACTGACGTCAAACACATGAGATCTTCATCATCAGAGTTCAAGTATGGCATCTGGTGGAGCGATTGCGAAGTGTTCACAATGCTCAGCTGCCCCCTCTGGGCCAATAGGAGATCAACTGCCTCCCATCAAGTTTCTGATTCTCACATGTTCCCACTGAATTTTGATTCCAACTGATTCTGTAATGCTTTGATTGGACCCTAGCCTGACGCTCTCGCATGCTCGTGATTTGCATGGCCGCTTCCGGATACTTCTTGGCAAACATTCTCATGGAATTCTTGATGGATACCTCCCAAAATCAAGATGGATTTTTTCTGGTTGGGGTACCAGTGACTGAGTGAAAAATGCGTGTTCCCACCTGGTTATCTTTTGCCCACTTGGTATGGCCTTTAACCCACTTGGCTCTGAAATCCATGGGCCTGGGAAACATGTCATGGGAGAAATTGGGATATGCTGACAAAGATGCTGCTGCTGACACTGACACTATGCCACTATGCAGATAGGAGGCTTGCGGGCCGCCCGCTTGCGAAGAAGGCTGCGCTTCTTCATGTCTTTCTGGATGGCAGAGTGTTGCTTGGGCAAGAGCAAATCGATCCTCAATCTGCTGAGGAATAGACTTGAATCGACTAGGATTGGGGCATTCTATCCTACATTCTAATGGCACATGTCCATCACTGGGTTGGGGTAAAAGATCGGGCAAGGAACCAACGAACTTTCGAGGATTTGAAATGCATAGCCTTCAACTTGGCCTCAATGTAATCACTCAAATCTTGTTGTGCAGCCTCTTCGGTCATAACAGACTCCTGGATCATCAACAAATAGATACGCCGTCGAGAGATAGGTGCGCCATAGGTGCGCCTTACTTGGTTTTACATTCACAGGAATTCTAAATGCTGTGTATGTTCTGAGTGCTGGAACAGCCACAACAAATTCAGAAGAGGGACGGGTCCATAATAACATACAGCATTCTGTACCTCAGTAACACTTCATGAACAAAATGCTGGTAGCAAGTCTCAAACAGATCACCTTAAATTGGGAAGAGTTACCCAGGCATGTTCCGGGAGATGAAATGAGCTACCTTCTCGGCCACTTTCCTGAACCCCATCACGTTCTCAAGGATGCATACCTTGAATTTCAAAATCTGGACTCTGTAGTGGGATGAAGGAAGCATGGATTGAAAAATCTTGTTATTATGATATTTTCAGAAATGAATTTTGCTGCCAAAAATAAAACATAATTCAAGTAACCTTGGGCCGTGTGTGCTTCATGCGCTTGGTGCACGCGAAGAGCTGACGGGCGTTAACATCTGCAAGGCAAAGTCTTCCCCCCAAGCTGCTATATGGTGTACAGGGGAATCCTGCGAGGTAGAGACTCACCTAAGTGTGATCCAACAAATCAAATCAAATTCATATTCACACATAGTGATATTGTAGCAGAACATCTTGCCCAAAGTTAAATACATCCAAGAAGCACAGTCTTCCAGGCCAGAGTTGTCCTGGATCAACACTGATTCGGTCAGCCTCGGCGTTCGGACTGGTTGCGGATCAATTTATATAACCATGTTTTTTTTTGTAACCACTGTGCCCAGCGTATCAGTTCATGAAGGCTAGATACCGTTCACATTTGATGTTCTTCTCCAAGAACTTGCGCTTCTGCGGGTTGATTTCTGACGCTGCCCTTAGATGAGGTGGCTGTTACAAAAAAAAACAGATTGCCAATTATACACAAGTAAGTGGAATTGCTACTTTTCAAGCTTAGGGTCAGATGTTTTAAAACTTTGTCTTTCTCCGCAGCCTCGAGCACCATTTTGAGGCCAAAGTAGGGGACATCTGCGCCACTGCCTCACAAACAACGGAGCCATTCCTTTGATTGATTGTGGCGGGTGGTTACAAAAAGGTGCTGCAACTGTGGGGTGCTAATGCGTCTGGGATACAATCCGAGACATAGTGAAACTTCTTTTTTGATGGCCATGAGGCAAACCAACTCTCAAGGCCTTGGCCAGTGTACCCACCAGAATCATTGTTGGAAATTTTACGAAACACAAGAGGCCAGTCATTCAACAACATTGGAGATCATTATGATTTGTTGGATTGCCTCCGGGCAGCCAGATTTCTGGAGGAAGATCTTCCCCACTTCAAGGTAGTCCACAAGATTCTGGGGTAGTGGTGGTTCCTGCGTCTAGATTAATAGGTGATGCCTGCACATCACTGACATAAATCACAGCCCCAATCTATCCCAATCTCCTCCTCATCTTCCGAGCTAGAGCTCGACGAACCGCTGCTGGATGACGAGGTCATGGCTAAGAACTGAGGTACTAAGTATACCCTTATTGGAATCTGATTATAATCATGGTCGGGAAGTTAGGTTGGATTGGAATCCCACAGTTAGGTTGGAATCTGATTATAAATCATTGTTTGGAGTTTGGACCACCAGTTTCTTGGACAATCCTGGGCCAAAATGGCCACCTCTCATCGAGCGAGCTTTCATGACCACAGACCCACTTCCCAATTGGATAAGACTCACTTGCAATTGGATAAGACTTAATAATAATAATAATAATAATATATATATATATATATATTTACACACACATATATATAATAAGAACCTGGGGGGGCACATATTTGATTAGCATGTCTATTTTTGGAGATTATCAACGTATCGGTGTAGCCAATTTTGAACTGTACCCATGTATATGTATATAACTGTATATAACATGATGCATATATGTGTGTGTATGTCGACAGATAGACACATGCCAACTGAAGTCCCTGGATTTCGGGAACACATCGTTGCTGGGTTCTTACCATTGACACTGGATATAGTGTACCGCCTATTGTTTGGGCGCCCTATTGCTGGATAATGTGATTGAATCAATCTGACGAATGGTTCCCAAAACAAATGATCACCTTGAAAAAGTATCATACATTTCCTCAGTTCGACCAGGGTCTTTCTGTTCATCCTGTGTTAACCTGACCTCAATTTTGCCATAAGAACAATGACAAAATTCCATAAAATTCCCTCAATCTGTTCATGTTGGATCAACAAACAGCCCCATTGGATCCCCATTTTCCTGTGAGCGATACCTTCCATAAATGTTACATACATCATATCATCATGTTGTACAAACATGGGGTGATCTGCGATGGGATCTTCCCTTAAGGTTTCTTGATTTCCGTGATCCTTCGCCAGGAAAATTGGCGTCCAGACTCAGGGCTGTCACCGGGCCCGTCCGAGAACAGCGTGTCCGTGAAGCCTTTGACATGTGACCTGCTGGGCCTGCAAACCCTGCAGGGAGAGCCCATAGCGAGAAACACGTGACATGTTTGGCAAACATGGCAATGGAGCATTTCATCCATAAATAATAGTTGGTAATTAATTCTACTATTAATAGTTGGTAATGTTTTCTCATAAATGATTTTTTCATAGGACAATCATCCACAGTAGTGGAGTTTCCATTGCCATGATTGCCGGAGAGTATTTCTATCATCCCTTGCCTCTTTCAGAAATGTCTCCTTAGACACTGCAGATCTGCAGTGAAGTATCGGGGAACGGTATTTCATATTAGGATGAGAGGGAAGTTTTATTGACCCCCAGCCATTGCAGTTCAATTCAAACCTCCCCAGCTCAGCTGAGCACCGCAACCAGGTATGATGTTAGCGGCGATGGCTTCTTAGATATGGAAGAGATGAGTGGCATGGCTTTCGGGTTTATTGATGCTGTGAATCGCAGCTAACAACATGGAGCTACCTGAAGATTAGCCATGGTTTGTGGTTTTTGCCGAATGGCTTTCTCATGTTTAAATCAAACGCCGGCCCCAGGGTTTTGTGGATCTTTTTTGAACCATTCACATTTTGCATACGGCTGTTCAAAAATGATAGGAGTTGGCCGCTGAGTCTTGGGACATCCTGGGGCAATCAACATGCAGAAGGTGGCACTCACTCTCAATAGCAATGTGAACCCTATCTACATCCTGGCATTTGAGTTGTCAACTTAGGAGCGGAGAACGGTCTTTTTGCATCATTCCTATTGACATGATTTGAGTATTTCTTCATGTTTCTCAAACCTGCTGGAGCAATTCCTTTGACCGAACATATCCGAACATCTTGCATCGACGGCAAGGTGGATGAGAAGAGTTTTCATGCCTATTTACTGATCATGTTCTTGGAATTGGTAAGCCATGACATCAGTGTCCACTGTGGACCCTTTCTTCACATGTCGCAGGGTCCCCATGGTGAACCATGGATGTCGCCCAGGGAATGCGATGTCCAAGATGTTTCTCTTCAACCAGGCGTGACTGCCATCTTCCCAAGCAAAATGGAGAAAAACAGGACTAAAAACATTGAATATACATCTGGGTCATCTGGTTTGACATGATTCATCCTTGGATATCATTTGAAGCGGATGAAACACGATAAGACCATTGTAAAACCTTCAGAAAATAGGTCGCTTCGCCAGCAAACTCACCCCTGAAACATGGGATGGAGTCCCTGCTTGAAACTGTGAAGTTTGCGGTTCCCAGTGCCTCAGCATTGGTGAGATCATTACTCTGGTAAACTAACATAGCTATGGAAAATGACCATTGATAGTGAATTTACCCGGCTATAAAATGGTGATTTCTATAGTTGTGTTAAATTACCAGAGGGTATTGAGGTCCAAGATTTCGAGTTCTTTCCATGTAAAATTCATCGCAGAAGGCACACAACATGCCCATTGAAAAACTGCTTGGTTTTAGGTCAAGAACCTTTGGCATCAGCTTGACCTACTTCCCGAAGCCACCAAAAAAGGAAGTTCCAAGATGCATTCCAACACTATCCAGTGGTGAGTGAAGGGATCGGAGCCACATTGGAGCCACTATTTGAGTTTCCCAACCATATGATAGCTATCAAAACTATAATTGAACATGGATTAATTATATATATATGTGTGTTGAAGCCAGTTTTGATATGTATGTATGTATGGATTTTAATGGACTTGATATATATATATAAAATAATATATAATATATATTTATAATATAATATAACATACATATATATATATATATATCCAGGATACGGCCCAACTGCCCAACAGCACTTTCTTCCCCCCATCTTGTTCAATGCTTGTCCTGATGCTCGCCAGGAGGAGGTGAACAGAATCTGCCACGACTTGGATACCAGCAATGCAGCTTGGGCTATGAGTCAAGAAAATAAGACCTGGGGGACCACAGAGTACCTAGGATTTTTAGGATTCATGCAAATAATTGATGGTAATTGATGGTACCTAGGATTAACCATCCAAATCTTGGGAGATCTATATTTTTTTGGATTAATTTTTCACCATCCAATGATTGGATTGGGATTATGGGGCTTAAAATATCGGAAAATGATTTGATGTTTTTTTTAGGATTCACCATCAAAAAATCATTTTTCGGTACTGTACCTAGCTTTGACCCATCCCCATCTGGAGATGAAAAACATGGTCATAACATGACTAAATACGGGAACATCATAGGATTCAATGAATTTTCATAGCATATACCCTCTGGCAATCAAACATGGCTGAATGGAGGTTGATGGAAAATCCTCGAGCTAATTGGTGGGTTAATTGACCGCATAGATAGATAGAAATAGAGGAACCATCATCTGAAGTTGGCCCTTTTACTCCAAGATGTTGCTAGGGATTTATGTGTTTAACCATTTGTTTACCCCTGCACATCTTAAAAATGAACCTATATTCTTTAATCGCCATTGTTTACTTTTACATCTATACAATGTTTACAGTTACCTTTTTTTGACCAACTTCCGAAATGTTGACTATTGCGATGCCGCTGTTTTCCGTGTAGCGCAAAAAATTGCGGTGCCCAGGATGGTGTTATCTCTTACAAGGACCCGGGTCCTGATTGTCCAAAGTCTTTGGATACCAAAGTGAGGGTTAGCTGGATGTTTTTTTTAATGAACATCCTATTAAAGTCTGGTTGGTGGTTTGGAACATGGCTGGATAATGACTTTCCATATATTGGGAATTTCATAATCCCAACTGACTTTCATATTTTTCAGAGGGGTAGGTATACCACCAACCAGAAATGGATGATTTCAGGGGTACCCCCATGACTTCGGAAACCTCCAAGTGGGCATGGTTCACCTGGGTTTTCATCATATTTTCGAGGGATCAACCTTAAACACAAGCTGCATTTGGATGTGAAAACCAAGGTACCCAGGGTTTTGACCCACAAATAACTGGGTACCTGTGAACTGTTTCACTACACCTTTGCCAGATTTCACAGGACATGTGGCCCATGTTTATTTTTTCACTAGTTTTTCCTCAATGATTGGGAACGAAGAACCATCGCGAATTTCGCCATGGAAACTGGCGTCTCATGATTGATGCCCTGAACCCCGAAAAAGTCTATATATATCCTTGTGAGTTCACTAGTCTCGAAAGTGATCCGGAAACCATCCAAAACATTCCTTAGAATGATGGTTAATTAGTCACAGTCAATGATTTTGGCAATTTTAGTTAACTAATTCGCACTTGCCAAAATCATCCAGTGATCGGTTTGAAAAATGATTTTGACAATTTTGGTTAATTGATTCATTCAATTATGTGAGCATTATTGAGAAGCTTCACCAGGTTCCGATGCATTCGATATCAGCTGGATAGCCTTTGAAGATAACTGTGGGCCTGTGGGTCAAGACTGGGCACGAGGAGATTTGTACTCTCTGGTAATTGAAAATAGCTACGGAAAATCATCCTTTGAAAAAGTAAATCAGAGGAGACAGACAGAGAGAGAGAGAGAGAGAGAGTGAGAGAGAGAGAGAGAGAAGTAGGTAAATGATCTGCAAAAGGGGCAATTTTTCCCTGATAGGATAGTCGGATAGTATCAGAATCTGCTATCTGAAATTATATCTTGTTTCAGCTATCTGAAATGATCGGATAGTCGGATAGCATCAGAAACAAAAGCCATGCCTCCATTCAGGAGCCATATCGGCACAGTTCCGCACTTCCGAATACTTCCGCGGGTTCCGCAGGAGTTTTCTGGCTGGATGAGACGCGGTACCCATTCCAAGGAAGTCTTGAAAGGCAAAACCATCCTTGCACCGGCTGGGGTTCTCAGTCACGTGCGACCCGACCTGGCAGACTGGGTCTTCGATTCTGTGATTGGCTAAGAAAATAATACTTGTGGATTTAGTTATTACCCATAGGATCCATGTATGCTATATATGGTGACATTTACCATCAATATACCCCAAATGTTAGCATATATACCAGCACCATGGATCCTATGGGTTATAATGAGCTTGTCTTTGACCATGAAGGCGAAATATGACGCACAGCTCAAAACTGAACAACCGTTCAGTGTACCCAAGCCGAGCGCCTTGTGCGGCCAAGCTCTTATTGAAAGCAGCTGTGCTTGTAGCGGTTTCCCATGCGGGGGCCACTTCGGAATGCCGATTGTTTACTCCATTTTCACCCACTTGCCAATTTTGGTTTTCTTATGTTTTCTTCGTTTTGGATCCTTTTGGCCTATCTTGCTGCTGAGTATATAGAATGTGGCTCCTTAGACTTTAATTTGTTTCCGATTGGCACTGATAAGTTCAAACATGATTTTCAATCCCACCGGCATCATACACAAAGTTCTGCCCGTGTAGGCATACGCGTGCGGTCTCTAAGCAGCCCAGAATGAGTTATGCCAACATGGTTCGTGCATGGTTCATACACACTGACTAGAAGAGAACGATGACTCTGAGCCATTCAGGGAATGTCTCAGACATCTCGCACCTTACAGTTATAGTTATGGCCCAAAATACCAGTTGAGTTTTAGATAGATAGAGATATATATATAATATTATTATATAGTTAAGTTCTAACCCCATTGATGAATATTGATGACATGGTAACCCCATGAAAAACCATTAAACAAATGACGGATTTCCAATGATATCAAATGGTTTCAGCCCGGCTTGAACGATTAGTGGATTTACCACTGCCAGCCAACAGGCCAACAAACTGTTTCCTGTGTCTCCTCGCTGCGCTGAGATTGATAGTGATGGATTAGATGCCGTCTTTTATGTCTTTTGTGGTCCTGGCAAGACGGCTGCTGGGCTGTGGGACAGTGCATCTGCTGTCCGATTTGACTTTTGACGGGAAACCGTTTGCACTTAGCGGGAAAGAATCATGGTTTCCTGCGGCTTGTCGCTTAAGCCAATCCAATAAATCAAATGGAATCAAGTGGAACAGGTCACCAATCAAGAGAAATATGGTATAGAATTGAATCAACATGGAATAGAATTGAATCATTAATTTATGCAACTCAACCAGATGAAGCAGGTGACTCATTCAAGTCGGAGTATAGACAGACGCTGGCCGCTGGCCTTGAAAACTCAGGAGATGGAGATGAAAGACTTTGTGAAACTCGTCCAGTGGCGGGGGGCCATCCGCAGTGGCAATTTTTCATGTGAGACACCTGGTTACCCTCTGATCATGTTTGATCATCATCAGCTCCATGACTTGCCGGAGAATTCCTCACAGATGATTTTCAGATTGTGAAATAATAATATAAATAATACCCATTTAGATCCATTTAGCATCACTTAGTTCAGGCTTTTCCCAGCCAACATCAGCTAACCATGCTTGATGACACCCTGAGACGGGCAAGTGCTCAAAATTCCTGAGATGCACATCCAAGCGGCGAAAAAGCGTCACTATACTTGGGAGTGCAGTTCCATTTGGAAGTGGAGATATGAATACTTCATACAACGACATATTAATGCATATTCATGATCCCATATATATATATAGATTATATGTGCGTGTTCAATATGTATATATGTATAGCTCTTATTTATATATATATATCACTGGACATATCATACAGCCAGATTATTCTGCAGTGATTATGGGATCTCCCCAGCGGTGGAACCACCACGGAACCAGGGAACCGCCTGAGGAAGTTCTGCAAGAACTGCCAGATCACCGATTCCACTCTCCCCACAGCTGCGGCGGATGCTGGACATGGCGGGGAGTTTTTACCCTGCCCCCCAACTGATAAGACGAAGCAACACGGAAACAATATAAAACAAGACTAAGCCTAAGCCAGGGGTTCGATTGATGGAAAAAGTTGTTGTTGTTGTTGTTGTAGTAACAAAGGGAAATCCTATTGCCATGTTTTCAACACGGGTTGATTCCATTTCCATTTCATCCAGCACTGCAACCCTGCGTTCTAATCATATTTTGATATATTTTGACGATTTGGAGATGGGTTTGTGGATTTAATATGATTTAATGCGGTTTTACCAGGTTTTCGATACCTCAATCAAGTACACTGATGGTTTGGGTTGGTTTGGATTCCTGGGGATTCCCCCAAGTGATTTGGCGCCTTTATAGTAGGGGAATCTTGAGAAACTGCGTTGCTGATATATCCCAATGACGAAGCTGGGCTGCTGACCATGATAACCATTGATTGCGTTACTGGAATGATGATCAGTAATTTGCGGTCACTATCCGAAATTGGCGCTGAACTGTTCAGATGAGTTTTTTTCCCGGGAATTAGTAGTAGTATCCCCCATGTTTGGACAGGCCGAAAGACAGAATTGATTGGTTGTACTGTTAGTGTTCAACCCTATGTTATTATCCCTATGTTATTGAATGTTATTGGTTAACCTGGGCATTTTTTTTTAATTATCCATATCCTATTGATTGGATTTGATTGGCTGGTTAATTGTTAAGTCCCGATGTTGCTGGGTTAAAAAGTCTGTTTTGTCAAACCGTTCAAACCCCACCAGCATATGATCGCAACAAAATCATCAGTATCCAGCGAGTCTTTGGACGAAGCCAAATATTAAGTTACAGATTGTTGAGTTCACTCATATAGATAATAGATATGTGTATATATATATACATATATATATATATATACACCCCGAGAAAGATCCCCAACTCATCCCATCTTCAGATTAGTGTTAAAAATATTTAAAAATCCGATTTCACTGGAATATGTCCATGGATCAAGCGGCTAAACAGTGGAGATGTTTCATCCTATCTATTGATAGAATCCATAAACTGTGGCTAAATATCTCCATGGAACTATTCATATTATAAGTGACATACCTTCCGGTAAACGAACAGTTTGCAAACTGGAAAATCACAATATTTAAGTTCTCTAAATCAACTATTTCTAAATGTGCCATATTTTCAATAGCTATGTTAGACATTACTCCCCCCAATCACCATTTTTATAGGTGGTATGCTTATCATTCTCAGTCATGGGTGGTTTATATATTATTTATATTTATTGTTTACCCACATTATAATTATAAGTTGCCATTTTCAATATGCTAGTCATTACCAGAGGGTATCCCCCATAATCAAAACTTATTATTCGTATGATAAGTGAAATAAGTATTGATAGAATTAACACACCTATTCATATTATCAGTGAAGTTATCATTAACCACCATTAATAACCATCATTAACCATTAACCATTATTAACCATCACTAACCATTAACCATTTTTAACCATTAATCACCATTAATAACCATCATTAACCATTTACCATTCACCATCATTAACCATTAACCATTATTAACCGTTATTAACCACTATTAACCATCATTAACCATTAACCATCATTAACCATAACCATTATTAACCGTTATTAACCATTATTAACTATTTTACCATTATTAACCACCATTAAACATTAATCATTATTAACCATTAATCACCATTATTAACCATTTACCATTCACCACGATTAAATATCATTAGCCATTAACCACTATTAGCCATTATTAACCATCATTAACCATCAACCTTTATTAACCATTATTAACCATCATTATCCATGTTTAACCAATATTAACCATTAACCATTATTAACTCATTTCCCATTAGCCATGATGAACCATTATTAACAATAATTAACAATTATTGACCATCATTAGCCATTAACCATCATTAACCATTAACAATTATTTGCCATTATTAACCATCATTGACCGTTATTAATTATTAACCATCATTAACCATTAACCACCATTAACCATTAACCATCATTAACCACTATTGCTAATCATCATTCCATTGGACTCCGTTCCCCTAGGAGTTGGTCTTCAACGATCACCGGGTGAAAGGTCCCGGACGTCGCACGTTGGCCTTTTGGTCACCAAAAACGCCTTGGGATTCAACGGTGTCACCTAGTTTCAACGGGAAAACATAGGGAAAAACGTGGGGGTTATGTAGAATTTAGATTCATTATGATTAACTGATTAATATTTACAGTTTAGATTTGTTGTGAGTAACTGGTTAATTTTTGATATATTTTTGATATTAACTGGCCTTTGTTGAATTAGTTGTCATATTGATGTTCGATATATGTTCGATCAATTGATCTGAACTTGTTATCTATTTTTTGGTAATGTAGAGTATTTAGGCAAGTTTATCGATTTAATAATTATGTCATGTTCTTTTTATTAGCCCATATTAGCCCACAAAAACAACCAAACATATGTGACACGTGAAACCACGTGAAACTTCGAAACCTCTGGCTGAATGTAATGACTTAAACTGTGATGATTGGTTTTGTTGTGTGTGGTTTTCAAGCGTGAAATGGAGACCGGTTTTTTAATGACTACATTCATGTGACATATGAGCCACGTTCTAAACTCTTGTGTTCATGTTAAGCAAGGGGCCCCTTGTAAGGGTGTGGCGTAAGCAAAACTGTGGTGCGCGTAAGCCAGCGTAAGCTCCGCGTAAGAAAAGATATGCGCGTAAGCAAAACCCGCGCGCGCGTAAGTAAAACGTAAGCAATGGCGTAAACATTTCCTTATTTGGTGCCAAGATGTAAGACATTTAGAACATGGCTCATATGTTTGATCTCAACTACTAGGCCCAGTCCCAACAAATTGGCAGATGAACATCCCAAAAAGGAGGTCTCTTGACACCATCATTGAACATTTTGTGGTGATCTTCATTATAAGTTACTTCTTCACTCTTCTTCTTTGATATGCCACTCCCTCCGAAACCTTCCAACATCTCCTTAGGGCCTTAGGTTGGTAAAAAAGGGGAACATATTGCAGCAAAGAACCCATATTTCACAGCAAAAAAACAGGACAAACTGTCGGATTATCCCGGCAACATCTCTCAATTCGAAAACCCTACATGTGGAATTAAAAACTATACGGTTTCCTCTAGATTTTCCCTTAAGCCAATCAGCCAATCCATTCACTTGAGCATGTCCAAGGTTATATCCCTGGCTATAAATGGGATAAGTAGGGTTATTCCACTGATAACTGGGGTGAACTAACCTACTTCCGCAGCATGAAACACCATTTCCCAGCAATCCAAAGAAAACCCAGGACAGGAACTCCCTATATATTTGGCGTTGAAACCATGAAATACACCATATACACTGTTTCCTGCGACTAGCCAATCGTATTTGAGCACGTCCAGGGGCGAAACGGGGCGAAACCTCCCAGGATTTCTTCGAATTTGGCGCAGCCTTGGAGCAGCTGGCAGAAAGGAAGCACATGAAGGCGAAGCAGCGCAATCGCCTGAGGACTTCGCGACACCAGAACGAGAAGACTAATGAAGAAACTGGTAATACTAATGATGATTATATATATATATATATATGATGATTATAGTCTATACTAATGAGATGATTATGTGTGATGATTAGACGAAATGATTATAGTCCATACTAATGATGATTTTATTATAACAATATAAAATTGATGATTATAGTAATACTGTATTAATTCGGATCAAAATACGGATATTGAACAATGAGACTATAGTAATAATGATCATCATGATAATGATAATGATATGGTATATAATCATGACAGTTACAATCACGCTTATACACGATTACATATGGTAATCATGGTAATGAAACTGGTAATTGATAATATTCCCTTGCAGATTCAGCGGCTGGATCGTTGGGTTGAATCATCTTGAAGCGGTGCTGGTCCAAGTCACTTCGAATTTTGAAGGGAGACTTCTTGGTTCGAATCCTACCTCCTGGTCACTTTGGACGTTGGATGGCTAACCCCTGCACATTCATATTGAAGACACCCGAGTTGCGCAAGATTTGTTGGTGACTGTTCACTGGTGTCCCCACTGTGGCTGGTCATTTCCGGATTTTTTTAAAAACGCCCGGGAAGCTCTGTAGCCAACATGATCACTTTGAGGATCATGATGTATCATAATGTCCCCATCATAGATGTCCTTTTCCCATTGGTTGGTTGATAAATAGAGGGGTTTGAACAAACCCCTTTAACAACAGGTCAATGATGATAGATGGTATACCCAACCGGCCCAACCCTATTTTTTCCAAAAGGACATTATTGGTCCCATGTGTTTCCAATGTAGAAATATATCAAAATGGAAAAGACATGGGGTACAGTATACCCTAAATTCAATGCGCAAGTGCATCATGTTACCCTCTGGCCCTCTGGTAACCTAGGAAAGATGTGGAAAACCCCATGGGTTTCCCTAGGAAAATGATCTACAAATGATGGGTTTTCGATATCTATGTTAGTTTAGATGATATCTTAGAATAAACATAACATTTATATAGGAGGGATATGTTAGTTTATATGAGATGATATGTTGTTGTTTTCTTATCATCTCCCTCCTGGCTTCGCCATGTCGCCATGGCTTGGCGCCAGGTCAGTGATCTCTATACCTTGGCTCTACTGACAGGTGGTCCTCAAGCCAAGCTCGTGCCCGTGGGGGCATCCTGGAGCCTGGGTTTCTTCCTGGTGAACGCGCCATAACCTGATTGGTGGTTAAGAACATGGCTGTTATGACTTCCCCAATAGGAACTGGATGATGATCCAATCTGACGAACTCCATCATTTTTTTCTGGGGGGTAGGTTGAAACCACCAATTAGATCAATTCTGGGCTTTGTTGACCCTTGGGCTTCTCTTGGAATGTTCATCTTGTCGTGGAAAACACCAACAACAAACACACATCGCTCGTCTCTTGGAATCCCTGGAACGTGGCGAAACACTGAGAGGTACCCTGCAAAATGCAGCAGTCCAAAGGCTGGAGTTTTTTTCTTTGGGGTGGCGGGGCCTTGATATCCAAGGATTTACTCATAGGGACGGTCCCGGTATAGCTGATCACTTTGAGGTGGCGAATCAACAGATTCTTTGAGTCCGGCTTTGGCTTGAAACCCATCGATGGTTATAGCTATCACCATAGATGTCGGTCAAAATGTGGAGGATGGTCGTTACGGGTTTGGGGGGATGGTCATTAGGAAAAGTTGCATCAAAATGAAGCCGCGATCAGATCCCGGAGATTTGATGAACCATTGGAGGGTGGTTTTCAAAGAAAGCAAACGGAGGTTGGTCCTCCAAATGCCACCCATCCACCCCAAAGTGGTTAAGTACCAAGATCATGGGGTAAAGCACTATTCTGATAAGTACCCTCCGGTACTCAAACATGGCTTGCTGGAGAATCCATTATAATTGCTTTTCCCAGCTCTAAACTTTCATTTGTAGATTATTTTCATTTGGTACATGTGATGACTTGGTGCGGATTCGGATATTTGATATAAATGGCTACATAACCATAATATCATATAATATCCGTTAATATCTCATAATTTTATAGGGGTTCTATCCCAACTCCTGGAGGTTTTTTTTTTCGGGGGATAATATCGTCCCATCGTTCCCAGCTCCTTGGTGGGTCACGGACCAGGTTCGTCTCGAAGAAGGTCCGTGCTTTCCCAGCGCAAGCGGCGATGCTTGGCCACCATGGATTATACGCTCCGCTCACTTCGTAAATGGGATTTCATGAGGTTAACATGGATTAACCATGATTAACCAGTTAATATGGAATTTCATGGGATATCATGGAATGTATCACGAACAATATATGATATATGGGTGTGTCTGAAAATGGGATGTATGTATATATATATATATATTATATACACCGATATACCTTCCAAACGGCAATTCTAACAGGGAAACTGCTTACTAAACAATGGATTTAGGGTTACTATTTTCAGTCAAACACATATGTTTCATCATCGTTAGTTGCGGATGGGAATGTATACATTGCTCACTCGTTTTTTCTTTAAACTCATGGCATTTGTATGCATCTGTCATAATTTTCGCGGACTTTTGGGGTGACTTTCCAGCCATCCCAACTGGGAATTGGCTTAGATTTGAACCAGCCAGATGTGGATTTTTTGTGGCTTAAGTGAATTTACTATATAAGCAAATATAAGATGATATAAGTAGAAGCAAGAAAACGGGACATCTCCGACAATGGGGAAAGATGAAGCCTGAGCAATTGTGTTCAATTGTGTTCAATTACAAGCGAGAACTTGCACAGTGGAGAAAAGTTAGAGCAATCTTGCCCATGGGCACTTACAAAACTGGTTGGTGGTTTGGAACATGGCTTTTATTTTCCCATATATTGGGAATAATCATCCCATTTGACTTTCATATTTTTCAGGGGTAGGTATACCACCAACCAGCAATTCTTTGATGTTTTGCCAGTGGAAATACCCCAATTCACGGACATTTGCTGCAAAAAAAAACGCATTGAGGTGCCAAAAAGCTGCAACCTATCCTGCAAGATAAAGATGCATGGAAGCGAGTGCGTGGGCCTAGCCGGAGAGGGCCCGGGCCTAGCCGGAGAACTGCCAAACCCGCGGGCCACCTGTTGAATTATTTGCAAGTCATGGTCAATGGTGTTTAGTGGTGATGAATGGTGATGAAGTCCTCCTGGAATCAGCTCCATGGCTGGTTCGCTGATTTTCCTCGTGAACGAAACCTCCATGGCTAGACCATGGCCACATGGATTTCCCGGCGGCCCCGGCGGCCAGTGGTTTCTGTTCTTCCCAGTGCGCAGGCACTATCATGACCGGATGAACGTGATTAGCCGCCTTCCAATAAGCATAAAGCAGCCATGCAGCCATCAAAAAAGATAGAAAAGTAAAGTTCTTTTAAAATAGTGTTGAATTATCACACCTTGAGATTTTTGTGTGGATGGTGAACTAGTGGTGAACTCAGTCGCTCCAAAAAAGCAACTGAATTCACTGATTCGTTTCTGTACTTTCCTATGTGATTTTCCTGCATTTTCCTACATGTTCCTACATCTCACATGTTTCCTATGTTGCTTCCTATATGATCCTAGATTTTTCCTATATGATCTATATGTTCGTAGATTTTCCACGTTTTCGGCCCTTGAAGCTACACCAAGACCGCTAGATTCTAAGGATGTGGACAACTGCAGGCTATGGAAGATCTTTGGCCCAGCCCCTAAGGATGAGGGGACCTTCAATCCTTTCCTCTATATGATGGTGCCCTTCTAAGAATCTATCAATGGCCATGCAACAGGAACCGATTGATTAGTGGTACCTACCACAGAAAAAAGCCTATTTTTCAGGGCCATGTAAGGGGATATATCCCCAAAATATTGCTTTACATGGTACAGTGCCTCTATTTTAGGATCCTTGAAATTCGTATTGATTCTATGCCAGATCTACAGCATTTTCTTGTCAAATTCGTCAATTTTTGTCGCCTAAGAAGTTTGGTGCCGGGTTCCCAGTATTATAACTAGATTTGGGTACACTACCTGGGGGGGGCCGGCTTGAAACCTGCTGCCAATACCCGCTGAATTCTGTTTGCTCATACTTCGTCTTGCATGTACGCCCGTATAATGGCTGCTTCCCTCTTAGTAATTACAAATAGCTGATATAAAATCAGTGCATAATGTTTGACTTTGGGTATGCCATGCATTTTTTTTGCATATTATAGCCACGTTGCCAGGGATATCCAAGTACCTGTGCTCACAACATGCCAGTGTGGTGGGATGACCGGGGGGTTTGCCATGGAAAATCATCATTTTCAATAGGTGAACCATCTATTTCGATTAGGGCCATCTATACCATGGCTATGTTGGTCATAACCAGAGGGTCTATGATCCCACTAATTTACTTGTCTTCTTGGTTCAATTTTATATCATTGTATGCTTTGTCTATTTTGATTCATGTGGAAATTCTTGCATGGAATCCGGAATTCAGTTCATGTATTGTGAGGCCCATGGGTTTCGTGTCCTTTCCCACTGGCCAACTGTGCTTGGTTCGATGCTTCCTCCCATAAACAACAACGGTCCCTGTCGGTACCCTCTGGCAATAGGAGAATCATCGAACTGGCAATAAATGGTGTATTTTCCAGCACACCACGGCAATGATGACACCATTTTGGGTAGATGATAATAAAGCAGCTGATCAGGCTGATCAATAGCATTGTGAAATAGATGATAAGAATGTTAAGTTTGATCAATCGATCATTAAAAAAATCGAGTACTACTAATACAATACATGGTAAAAAAGATTGAACGCGCAATGGCGGAAATTATCACCCCAGCCACTCAGCCACTCAGCCACTCTCCCACACTCTGCCAGAGTGGCTGGACCAGCCACTCTCACAAAGTGGCTGTGTGGCTGAGTGGCTGGTCCAGCCACTCTGGCAGAGTGGCTGAGTGGCTGAGTGGCTGGTCCAGCCACTCTAGGAGAGTGGCTGAGTGGCTGAGTGGCTGGTCCAGCCACTCTGGCCGAGTGGCTGAGTGGCTGAGTGGCTGGTTCAGCCGGACCAGCCAGCCACTCTGGGAGAGTGGCTGAGTGGCTGGTCCAGCCACTCTGGGAGAGTGGCTGAGTGGCTGAGTGGCTGGTCCAGCCACTCTGGCAGAGTGGCTGAGTGGCTGAGTGGCTGGTTCAGCCGCTCTGGCAGAGTGGCTGAGTGGCTGAGTGGCTGAGTGGCTGGTTCAGTCGCTCTGGCAGAGTGGCTGAGTGGCTGAGTGGCTGGTCCAGCCACTCTGTTAGAGTGGCTGAGTGGCTGAGTGGCCAGGATGGATAACAAACTTCCTTCACTGGTA
>Ga0126342_10000467_pt1 | contig 44074 bp, 39 predicted proteins | sample Cyp1metagenome_FD_92528 | JGI IMG/M metagenome (GOLD analysis project Ga0126342, IMG submission 92528) | Coral microbial communities from Lord Howe Island, Old Settlement Bay, Australia - Cyphastrea 1 metagenome | ecosystem: Host-associated > Invertebrates > Cnidaria > Coral ...
GTATGTAATGTATGTAATGTATGTAATGTATGTAATGTATGTAATGTATGTATGTATGTATGTATGTATGTATGTATGTATGTATGTATGTATGTAATGTAAGTATGTAATGTATGTATGTATGTATGTAATGTAATTATGTAATGTATGTATGTATGTATGTATGCATGTATGTATGGTAATGTAATGTAATGTGATGTGATGTAATGTAATGTAATGTAATGTAATTAATGTAATTAATGTATGTATGTATGTATATATATATGTGTGTGTGTATGTGTTTATTTGTTTATTTTTTGGAACGTTTACCCATTTAATGGGAGGAAATGCACAGGAAAATCCGTCCAACTGGACCACAAAGCAGCGTTTCACCATGGGGGTTTTACGAGCGTCTCTAGACGGAACTTACCCTCTGGTATACTAAGATGGCTATGAACACATCACCATCTTTAATATGGTTTTAAAACAACTATCAATGGACCATTTTAAATAGCTATGTTAAATTACCAGAGGGTTTACCCCCATATTTGATGGTAAAATATGTGAAATCTATGTTCTCATGGATCTTTTCCTTCGTTTCTTTCAAGCAATGTGAGAAGAACAAGCAATTTGACTCGATGATCCCCAAGGTTGGCGGGACGGTGTGCTCCGGTCATGTGGTCCCCTGGTCCTCTGGTCATCCCTGGTCTTTTGATATATTCTGTTTTATTTAATTCAAAGGTGCTGCAGTGCAAATACTGCAGACATGAGAAATTCTTAGTTCATGGTGGTTCCAAATCTTGCAGATACTCTGCGGTCTTTTCGGATGCTAAAAAGGATTGCTACTAGCAAGTGAGACAATTATTGTCATTCCACACACTCCAATGGTCCAATGCAACATGCGATTCACCAACCAATCAGAGGTCTCAATCTCAACAGCACCAACCTCAGCTGCGCCACGAAATCTGACAATCTGACCTTTTTAGAGCCAGCAACGCTGAGATATAGAAAACTATATAATGTTGCAAATATCGTGCTGACACATAGGAAAGAAATCAGAAGGTTTTCAGTTGGGGTTGTTTATTATAATTGATGCAGACACACCCTGAAAACCATGCGAAGTAAAGAAATTATTTGTTCCAAATGCCCGAGATACGACGTAAATACCACGCAAACAAAAAACAACATTTGTTTCGTCCAATACGTTGCTGACGATACGTACGCATACCATGCATTTCTGTGTGTATGTTTGTTTTCTTCTGTTTTTGTTTTCTTGATGTTGCCCCCGACCTGATGCTATGCAACATAGATTATATACGAAATATTTTCAGACATACAGTCCAAAATCGGATAAAATTTATGATAAAATTGGTGTTTATATCCCAATCCATTCCCTATCATTCCCTTTTATTTCTATTTCATTATACCCAAAAACTATCTCCACAAAAAATATCCCCATATATCTTATCCACACCGGATTTTTTTGAGGTATAACAGCTGAGTATTTGAAGACGCAAGATCCACTTGGACCTGTCTTTGAGGACTTTCTGGAAGTCGATCAGCGGCTCGGTGTGGGTGAAAAACTGCGGAACTGCGGGGCTCGGGTGAAAGACTGCCTGTAAGAGTCAGCGCTAAAATGACGGAACATTATTGCATTCATTACTGTATTAGGGCAAAATGACGGATTTTTTTAATATTTTTTTCTGTCATTGATAATGATATTGGGCTGTATTGAAATACTGATTTGCCAAACATCTTGGCAAAGTAGCAATGAATTGAACAGTACTGTAATGCAAATTACTGTGCGATCTTTTCTGGTTTACTGCACCTCCCGGCAAAACAAGATTAGATGATGGGATATGATTAATTAGTATCGAAACCCATGGGTTTTCTTGGGAAATGGTTTGCAAATGGTGGATTTCCGATTAGTATCTCGATTGATTTGGTGATAAAGGTTCGATATCATTCATGCACTGCATATTTTTACCCATGACGAGGTTTTTTTTTTTCTCCCGGGAATATCTACGGTCAGGTTTGACTGGTCAACACCAGGAAGCGACTGAAAGGATTTTCGCTGGGTTGGTGGTTTGGAAGATGACGCTGCTAGCAATCTCTTTACCCTTCTCCACTTCTCCCAAAAACAATATTGTGTGCACCTGCAGGGCTTGAGGTGGCAGGTCATTTCATGTGTAGCCACTCTTACTGTAGTTTTAAAGATTGCTTGACCTTCTCCAACCACCTGCGCATGATACTACAAGTTCAATGGAAGAGCACCTGCCTGTTTCAAGGGGATAGTTGCCACCATTCGTTTGGATGGCCACAAAATTCAGGGATTTGGGGGTTTCAACTGTGATGGAGCCCATGGGGTCCTGAAAATAGCAGTACCCCGGTGCAGCTTCGAGGGCTCCAGTCAACGCCCTTGTGGAAAAGGAGAGCCCGGATGTTATCGTTTCTGACTACGCGAGTGGTGCGCCCTTCGAAATCTGCAAGGAGAAGAACATTCCACTGGTGCTGAACTATCCCTTGCCTGGAACTCTGGCCTCTTGCTACCATCTTAAGCCATCGCACCTTTAGAATATGCTGATTCTTTCTCCCCGTGTTTCAAAGGGCGGCCAGTAAAGCGACATTTGACACGGATAGCGGGTGATAGCGGCTGATAGCTGGCTTTACTTTAATATAATATGTTTAACGACTGGCTTGCCTTTGATGCAAACATACGCGCAGCCAATCTCTTTCATTCCAAAAAATACAAAAATGTGTTGGACCTATTTTAAACAATATTAAACATTTATTTACTGTAATCTATTTGCTGATGACTCATGACTGAGGAAATGCCCCAATCTTATTATGTGTTCCTTTGGGGGCTCGTTTTGGACTGTCCTGTGTGAAATTTGCCCAGTTCGTATACCTGCAGACGTCTACTAAATTATACTAAATTGCTAAGGACTACGTTTACTACGTAGATAGGACGATTGGATCAGATTGATTTGAATTTCATTCCGTACATCTGACTTGGTGTGGCAAATCAAAAACACTTTGATTTTTGTTCGGATACCAGTTCGCCACCATTGTTTGTCTTGATTTTGAGCGGAGATGCGACCCCGAGGCTAAAAGGATGAGACTGCTGATCAACGTCCCTCTCATAGGGCCACTTGGGTAGAGACAGAGAGAGCCGGCCTCGGAACGTCCCAAATTCTGAAGGTTTTAAACAGTTCAAGAATCAAGAGTACAGAATTTAAGCATCTAAATTGTTGGTACACCTTGGCAGGTCAATGACGGTTAATGATAATTGACTAACCAAGACCGGCCAAGACGAAAAAAAACATATATGAGCTGTCTAAGATAGGGCCTGAGATGTGGTTTTCACTGCCAATGCTGGTTGGGGATATAAACAATAAACCCCAGTTGACTGAAATTTCCACTATGGGGTGGAAGCAGCAATCAGAATCATGTGGGTCAGTGTAAGTTGCAAGGGACATCATCCCCAAATGTTTTTTTTTTCAAGCCTTTTTGTGTCGGGGGTCGGTCCGAGAGCGAATTGGTTGGCCTTTTATCTAGTTGGTGAAGAATTGCAATTTTATCCATATATAATATATATATATATAACTATTCGTCCTTTAATGTACTTCGCCAGGTATCAAAATCAAAACTCTTGGCTGGTGGGACATGGTGGGTATGTGCCTCACAGCGAAACATCAACAGCTGTTGATGTGATGTTCGAACAACATGTGTGTGTGTGTGTTCTGTGGCAATCTGAGATGATTTGTGATGGCAATGGAAAACCTGTGTAATTAACTTCCCAGCAAGATGTCCATCGTATCTATCGTTAAGATATTAAGATACTGGGTAAATGTGTTTTCTTGTCTCTTTTACCCTGAAGTTTTCTCATGCAACAGCTGGCTGGTTGTCACAATGAGATTGGTTTGAACATGCACACATCGAAGGATTGCAGCGTGCCGTGGGGAACATCCGCGGGTCGTTTTTGGGTCGTTCTGGGGCACACCCCCAACTCAGTCCACTCGTGATTTTGTGGTTTAAATGGTAGCTGGCCAAGCGTGCTAGCTCGACAATATGCCACCAAAGGAAGTCCTTTCATCGGCAAAGATACAGAGGCTACCTTTTGCCGATATAAATTATAATTAATTTAGATGCTTGGGTAGTTGCGCACAGCAAAAACGATAGAGAAACCAAATTGAATTGATGAAGTGCATGTGTAAATTTCCAATAAGGACCGTCAAGAGCTTTTACAGTTGAAAGTGTTGAATAGCAGTGCGCCAATTGGGGAAACAATATCTGATAACATGCTTCATGACAGTTTAATGACAAAGTGACTTCTAAACATGAATGACGGTGTGCCATTGGTGGTTGTGTATATTGAAGCCCTATTCCATTCATGTAATAATGATAACATTTGGACTACACAAAAATGTGAAACCAAATGGCCGAGATGAAATTCTACAGCGATGAATTCACAAAATACTACCGTTTTGGCACTGCTGTGCTACGATTGGCACCCGGTAACTTTTGGTGCTGGGTTAACCCTCGGCATGGGGACTGCCCTTTGATGAGGTCACATGTCGGATATCCGTTTTCATGATGACCCCAGTCATCAGTGATGATAATTCTATATTTTATAATGCATAATCTATGTATATACATATGACATATTATGCTCTTTAAACTGGCTGGTAGATAAGCTAGATATTCCTAGTGTCCTAGTGTTGACAATATATTCTTTATCCATGATTGTTCCATTTCAAACTGACCCATGACTGAACGGAACGAGTTTCGTGACTCAGGAGAGTTGTACCTTACGTCTTGGGTAACGGTATGAAAAATGCAGCTTGTCACAGCTATTCGTGGAGGGGCCCTGAGCTCACAGGAGGACAAAGATCTGACAGAAAATGACGGCTGTAGAAGTTGTTGTTTTTTTGTGTGTGTTTTGTGATTTGCAAACACCTATTTGATGATAAAGCCCAAGGATGACCAAGAATGGCCAATAATGCCAAGATGTTTGGATGATTGTGGATGGGTTCAGAAATGATCAGAAATGTTGAAATCAGCGATCTGCATTGTTCAATCATCATCAGTATTTGTACCCTCTGGTAAACATACAAAAAACTATGGAACATCACCATGTTATTTTTGGGAAAATCCACTATTTCTATAGATTCTATGGCCATTTTCCAGTTCGCTAAACTATTGTAGGTTGACCAGGCCGGTAGAACTACCCATGGACTCTCTGGCATCGCTGCAGGGGATCATCTTCATCAACCATCGCGTCATGCCAGTCTCCAATCGGACGCTGAGCATCGTGAACAGCTCACCAGTGCTTTGGCGCTTCGCTGGGGCCGTCGGGGCTGAAACGGACGGCTGAAACGTGCGGCTGTGCGTTCACCAAAAAAGTGGGTGTAGGCCCAGCAGTAGTTGAAAAATGTGGTGATTTTTTAGAAATCTCTTGGACTCTTGGACGTTGAAATAGGAAACTTATGACGGTGGAGGACAGTGGAGGATTTTCCACCATGCTTGATGACACCAGAGGGTACATGATCGCACCCGGAAACTTCACATTGACATTTGCACTGCCCATACAGATATACAGAGTTTCAAAAAAAATGATGGATTCCTAATAAAGGTGTACCCCAAATCATCCAAGTCATGGACAACCATCTTAGTATTGAAACCGGTGACGACTGGGGAAATTTCCATTGACGTCCCAGAACAGTCGTCCAGTCGTGGGCTTTGGCGCCTGGGCGCCTCGGTGCAGGCCTTGGATGGGCCGATCCAATTTCCATCCAACTACTTCCTCTCAGGCGGCTGGGATGTCGGGATGTCGGGATGTCGGGATGTCGGATGATGTCCATCCCCAAACCAGAACTCGTCGTTGCTTAAGGTACTCCGACGATGGTGTATGATGCTTTATGATACTTAAACCTATGCCTATAAGCTATAGTATATAATTGGATTTATAAGCCCACAATAATATCTTATAATTGGGGGGGGCACATTGTACTCTCTGGTTATCGAACAATTTGAAATGGAAAATCTTCAAAGGGGTCATTTACCATGGTGGCGTTGAAGGGTTTAAATCCCCAAGACTTGCCAGATCTTCTCAGCCAGATCTTGGGCAAAATAGTCTTCAAAAACTAGAACACTGGCCCGTCAGGCGATCAGATTGGCGTGTTATTACATAATATATATATATATACATATAATTTATTATATATTATAATATATATATATATATTAATGCCAAGTACACATGGCAGCTGGCAACTGCAGGACCTTTGGATGGATTCGAGAAAAGGGAACTGTGTCCAGAAACTTGGCCCGTTGCAGCTGCATGAGACACGATCTGGGACTTTGCACCACGGCAGCTATAAAAATTGCAGTGATGGAACTGAGGAAAAACACGCGGATTTGTTGACCTTCTTGGAAAAAGCACGAAGCGCGCAGAAGCCGGTGGCATACATCACCACAGGCGGCTGCGCAGGGAGGGTCAACAGTGGAAGTGTCTTGGGGTCACGTCCTTGGGCAGTCCAAGTTGCGTACAGTGGCATAAGTTTTATCCTAATTCCCATTGAATTGAATTGGCGGGTTTTATCGTTCTTATCTGTGGATCTGAATAACGTGGAGTCAACCTTGGTTTGACTAGGGGGGGTTTAAGGACACATGGAAGATTCATGAGGAGCAACATCTTCCACCGAATATGAAGTTGTCAAGGGTGACGCAATCTCCATCTAGACCTAATAGTTAGTACCCCAAACTTGCCGTGGCTTAAGAAAGCACCCACGATAGATGGTCTGACAAGTCTGATATGATCAAATTATGTGTAAAAACAAATATGGCCGTATCGTCGGTCTTCCGTTTGACTGCGTTGACAAGATGAAGGTTGGTCACTGGTTGTCTATGACACGGCTTCCTGCCTTTGGACGAAGGGAAACACTGACAGGACCCCTGAAAACCTACGAGCACAAATTTGTAAAACCAGATGTAGAAAATAGAGCACGTGTCAAAACTTTATTCAAAAATGAATAAAGATCATTGGATTTCGATAGGTTTCCTATAAATCTGACACTTCCCTACACCAACCCACTATCAGCTGCCAGGAAGCTTGCTGCAACTAAGCCAAGAGCAGGTCATTGCGCTGTATGTCGCTTGGAATTCTTGTTGGAGTTGGTTCGCAAATGCCCTAGGATTTGCGGGTTAGACCCTTGCGGTCTTCCATGGTCTTCCCTTCTTTTTTGGAGAAAAATAAAAAAGATCTGGTGCGTGTTCTTGTATTTTCCCTCCGTGTTAGCCAATCAAACGCATTTAAATCGCAATGGTTCCACCTCATTCAACCCCAACACGTTGCCGACCATTTGGCCAAGGCCCCTGTAATTGATCGTAATAAGAACCAATACTCAAAATTGTTATCCCCTAAGACTGGTAACCTGGTATGTTTAATGTGTTCAATAATCATAACTTGGTTACACACTAATTCTTGGTAATAACTAACCATCCTTTTAGATCCTTTTAGTTGATGGTACGGTATAGATGGTTTTCCTTAGGTTTAATGGAACATATGAAGCCAATCCACTGGGTTGAGTCGGGTTGAGCACCTGACCTTGCGCGTTGAGGAAGGCTTTGCTGCCTGTGATATGTGGGTGGTATGGTCTCTGAAGAAGGACGCCCGGGGTCGGCCAGGATGGGGCGAGGCGAGGTTCTGTCCGAGAGTTTTGTCAATTCAGCACCTTGAAAAATCTTGAACATCATGGTGAACACCCACATAGATGTACATACATAAGATACTTATGTATATATATATATATATATTTACATTCATACATATGGAAACATATACTGTACGTATATACATACATGTTAGCTACCGTGTATGTACCTAATATGCTCATGTTAGTCGGTATGCATGACTTGGCACAGGGAGATGACCCAGACCCCATTGGTTCACAGCCGCAGGAGAAGCAACAGCTGCTTCCAGAGGATTTGCCCGAGCGTTTCTATGTCACTTGGCATTTCGGAATCCTATATATATATATATATTTATAGTTATACAAAAATGTGATATACGTTGTATGTATGTAGCTATATAAATAAACTAATGAATAAATAAGTATATAACCAACCAATGTATAAGCAGTATCCATACTTATCCAATGTATATTTACCAGTATCCAGTGTGTAACCAATGCATATATTATTATTGGATATCGGATGATACTGGTAATTGGTAATTATGTTTCTTTTATTTGGGATGATGATTTGAATTGTTTAATGGTTTTCAGCCAGGGGGTTATATCGCCTGCCAGGACAAAAAGCAGAAACACAGGGCCAGTGGGTAGGTCCTATCCTAGGTGATGACGATTTTTTTTCGGGACCCATGGGTTTCTTCAACATCAGAGAATGGTTGTTGATGTTTTTGACTCATTTTGCTTGCTGTAAGTGTAATATCCCCAGCACATGTGATTATTGAATATATTTGAATATTATCAGCCAATGGTTTGATTTTCCAGAAGTTGAACCTGAAGCCACAACTAATGATATCTAATGATATCTAATGATATCTAATGATATCTAATGATATCTAATGTGTTTTTTCCTATGGTCCCAGGATGGTCCCAGGTGAAGCCGGATGGCTAGACACGCCAGGTGAACGCATGGATTCCACAGGCTGAACTGGTACAGCGCCCTGCAGCTTGGCCGGGCCGGACGTCATGATTTATCACTAAAGTTAAGTGGGATTTCGCGGTTCTATCCTCGTGGGGGCTAAATAAATAGATAAGTAAATAATAGTAAATACATATATATATATATGCTATATGTATCATTATGTATCTATTTATTTATTTTTTATACGCACAAGTATGCATAAACACATCACAGGATTATTATTTACATAGAAACTTCATGAAACTCTAAAAGTAGCCTATATGATCTATATGCTTGGATAAACCACAAGGACCTCACTACCACGTGACAATAAATCATGGTTATTAGGGGTAATGATTTGCGGATCGCTTTAATTCAGGACAGCAAATCTATTATTCATGCAGCAAAGCAACGCATGGCAATGCTGGGTAAAATGAGCCGTACTCAAGATTCAAGATTTAGGTTCCCGCACTCTGCACCCTTTCAGGTGCATTGAGAAAACCCCAATCACAACCCAATTCGGATTAATTCGGCCAAGGAGTTGTTGTGTGTTCTGACGCACTGCGGCTGGGGTGGCACATTGGAATGCATGTTGGCCGGCAAAGCGGTGATCTGTGGCTTGGCTGAGGTCTCCTGTGACTCCTGTGCTTCGTCGATTGTTCTTTAAATGGCTGGATCAATGGCTGGACGTAGCGGACTCATGTCAACGACTAATACACCCTGGTTGATTGATTGGGGGGTACCCCCAAAAAGTATCAAAAGTGATTTAGTAGTGATTTGGTCTCTTATTACAATGGTACGCCATCAATGATCAAGAGCCCAGGGGGCTTTAGCCTGCTTCAGGCTATGCAGGCTTCGGGGACCAGTTTGAAAATGCCAAACTGATGAATGCCCGTGGCTGCGGGCCAATTGTGTCTCTCGGCTTCGCTAGGAATTTCTAGCATGGGTTTTCAGCTGAAAATGGAGGATGCCCCAAAAAGATCCAAAAAGGACAACCTCAAGATACTTTGATAGGGACAATTGTGATAACATCAATTAATTAAGCTTTGTTTGATTGTTACATACCCCATGGTACCTTGAATCCAATGGTTTATGATTGTTCCCATTTTATCTCATTCAGTTCACTTTGCCATTTTGTGGCTAACGCATCTCTGATGTATAGAGAAAAAGGTGGTACTGTACTAGTTGGATATGAAATCCAGGGAAGATAACACACACACACACACATATATATATATATATACACGCAATTACAATTACATTTATTTGGACAAATTATAATGTCCGTACTGTGATGTGGCTGGAATGATGGCTAGTAAAAGGAATTATCCCTCAAATCCTCATTTCAGTTATTTTAACGTCAGTGAATGATTGTAATTCAGCCAGATGCATACGTGATTATACACCAAACAAACACATTTTGCTTCGGGAGGAGCAGCATAAATGCACGGATTTTTGGCATAGACACAAGACACACGGTGCAGGCTCCCCACTGCTGGGCGACGCAAAGGAACCACGACGCCATCATACGCCATCGTTATATCACCATGCTGTGTAGTGGTTGAAAACATGGTACCCTCCAGTAAACTAACATAGTATGGAAATGAACCATTTAAAAAAATATATATGATTTACCATGATTTTACCTATTCAATCAAGCCGTGATTTTCTATAGCATTCTGTAGCTATGTTAGTTAAAAACCATGGGGTCCAAATGTTCCATCCTACCTGGGATAGCCCAATATTTTGGGTGAAGCCACCATTTCAACCATAGATGCGCTGTACGGAGTTAGTCAACTGGTCTACTATATACCTGTAAGATTATAATAGACCATTCAACCAGTTATATATATATATATATATATTTGCTTGTATGCATATATATATATATATATGTGATATGGTTTCCTGCAGTTAGATCCCTTTACAAGCCATTATAAGCCATCTATAGCCATATATAGGACCCACTAAATATAATACATATATATATATATATACACACACATGCAATATAATCAGATATAGTCAGGTATAATCATGATAGAACCATTAGATAACCATTAGATAACCATTATACAACCAGAATATGGTAAGAAACGGTGTATGCGGGTTGTAACATCCACGGCCTGAACAACCGAGGTCGGACCCACCCGGAAGTACCGCCAAGGACATCCAAGCAGCGGTGGAGGATGTGCTGGAGAACCAGGAAAGACGCTCGTTGGAAACAATGGAAAGATATGGACAATTCATGTGGGCTACAGTACTTCAAGGCACTGTAACTGATCCAAAAGTTAAGAATCACAGTGGAACATCCTTTTTCCCCACCTGCCAGGTGAGGGTTTCTAGATTTTATCAGAGCTGCATCCCGCCTCAACCTCCTCCTCCTCCGCGTCGTCCACTGTGAGCTCCAAATCTCAATGGGGAATGCCGGACCTCAACCGCGAGCTCCAGATGTCAGTGCGCACTGCCGGACCTCAACGGCATAAATGTCAGAATAGATGCCTTGAGATGCCATGGTGGGGATCACTCGAAGCAAAGTAATTTGGAAAAGTCCTTGGGGTTACTTAAAGCAGCCAAAGTCTTCCTACATTCCTGTGGTTACACTGTAGTGTTACTGTCGTTTACGGCTTTGGAAGCCTTCCTCCAGGGTGGACTTCAGGCAGCTCGAGAGCAGGACATCCCCAAGTTGAAGTCACCCAACAGTCAGCTTTCTTTCTGTCAGGGTGAGAATTGCTAGTTATGTAGATCCCATGAACATCTCATTAAAACCGATAATATGAACAACTATATGTGACAAGCCGGATAAGTCATTCTTGGGGAGGTTGATTTTGGGTGAAACAGGCTGGAGTCCAATGACTGAAACTCATTGGTAGACGTGATGGAAGTTCTCGTCTTGGAAGCTCCTCAAACCCAAGACGTATGTTACCTGCACTGGACCTGCACCAACTGAGATCACCTGATCATATTACCCTCTGGTAATTTAACATAGCTATTGAAAATGGTCATTTATAGCGAGTTTGCCCATTAAAAATGGTGATTTTCCATAGTTACGTTAGTTTACCAGAGGGTATGCGTCATATTGGTTCCACTCTGTTCCACTTGGAAATTTTCTGAGATCAGTCTTTTGAATTGCTGGCCAGTTTGGAAGAGGGACAGAGATGAAACATGGATGATGCTGTGCCAAAGCTGCTTTGGCCAAGCTCAAGGAGTATCCTATACATAGCTGGGCAATATCAAGCTGGGCAGGATGCTCCCAACATGACCAATACTTTTTGGCAGATGCCCCCCATGTTGGCACATCCCCGTTTTTTGGTTGAATTCAACCAGACAATGCTACATGGATTGCGATCTAACAACCAAACACGATGGTAAGAGAATTGTAAAAGAGGGAAATCAAAGAAATCAACAGGTTTTGAATCATTCCCCTCCACATATGGTAGACCAACATTTAACACACATTTATCCCGGAATTTATCCCCTAAAACGCCCATACACAGAGCGGGTGTAACTCGCCCAGTTGCACCAGGCTATTCTGCGAGCGCCCGGAAAGTGTCTCAAGACCTGCATGCGTCGCCGGGGCCCACTGCGGTGGCCGAACGCATTGAAGACGTCGCGACTGGGATGGATTTTGGGTCAATGAACATAGGGGGCACCCAAGTGGGATAGTTTTAAGCACCAAAACATACTAAAAAACATCAAACAGTCGGAAGTATATGGTTCACAAGGTTCACAAGGTTCACAAATACATACACATGTGACTGTGTTTTATATTGCCAACATCGCTGAAATTGGGGTTTAGCTTGAAGATTCAATTACTGTAAATTACTGTATCAACTTCAGGAAAACATATATATAGAAAGGCAATTGGTCACGATTTCAGTCGGATTTTTTCCCTGGCGCTTTTGCGGGCTGCTGTGTACATCTACATGCATACATGTATGCATGCATACATTCATCCATATGTCTATATACATATATATATATATTATATATTTATTTATTTATTTATTTATTTATTTACACGTGGTATATAATTCTAACTATATATATATGCCATTTGGTGAAACATGTCGTGTTTCACATGAAAGGACGAGACTCGACTCAGCCCACGAGGTGAAGAATGGCATGGGTGACATGGTGCCCAAGCCGTACCACCTCCATGGACCGGAAGGCTGTCAGATCCAGTGACCCAGTGATGCATGGGCTCAGGTCATATGATCATATCATACCCTCTGGTAAACATACAAAAAACTATGGAAAATCACCATTTTTAATGGGAAAATCCACTATCAATCACCATTTTCAATAGCTATGTTAAATTACCAGAGGGTATCTATATTTGCAATAGCAATGTATGCATGATGTATGCATAATGTACGTTTGTCAGTGTTGTTTGATAGCTGGGTGCAATTCTTCTTGATATTCAACCTAACCCAACTTATATATTCGACATCCACGCTGTTTATGCAGTATGGAAGCCTATAGGCTTTGCCAAACAAAACTGTAGAGATCCCAAAATGTACAGCAGATCTGCCAGACCCAGGCTCCCAAAGTACCCATGAATAAAATTGTCGTTCACAGCAGCCCAAGCGGCCAAGCATTTTGAGACATGCCTGCGTTTGAAGGGTACATGGAGTGTCTGGCTTTTGGGACAGCACAGTTGTACAACAAATGTCCTATTTTTTTGAAGCTTGTGGCGGTTCGCCGGTTTGCCGGTTCGCCCATTTTGCTGTGTCCAGAAGGGCACTTTTTGCTTGTGGTGTCATCAGAGGCCCCAAATTGCCCCAAAGGCCCCAACTTGCCCCAACCTTCGTAGATCCAGTGAGCTGTAACCCATCTAATTCCGTAGACACTCTCTGGTTGGTGGTTTGGAACATGTTTTTTCCCCATACATTGGGAATTTCATCATCCCACCTGACTTACTCCATCATTTTTCAGAGGGGTAGGTTGAAACCACCAACCAGCTCTCACTCGATGTCACTCGAAAAAGTGGAGCGACAGTGGTGTGTTGTGAATGCCGGTTCGCCCTGGTTGATGAATCTCATCCCAAGACACGGCCCCTGAATCTGAGATACATGGTACATTGTACTGATGCGCATATACCGTATACCCGCATTATATATGCATACAATATAATATCATTATAAATTTTATATCATATTATTATATATATTTACTGTATGTGTATATATATATATGTGTGTGTGTGTTCATATAGATACAGTATTTGCGCTTTTATCACATCATTTGCCTGCCTGACCGAGCTTCGTGAGCAGAGTTTGATCATGTTTGATCCATCAAACAACACGGAATGAAATCCAGCAGGACACCAGATCAACAAAAAAAAACACAATTTTTTTCTCAGGTGATGACTGCCAAAAGTTGACGTTCTGCCTTGGAAACACCTTTGCCTTTCGTTTTCCCAGTTGTGGTTCTGTTTCTTGCACCCATGTCCGAGCAAGCTGCCGCGCAACTGGCGCCCGAACTGGGGCATGAGAAGTTGAAGGTGGTGATCTATACTATCCCAATGATGCTCCATTGCAGCGGCATGGTTGGATCATCTTGGATCAAACAGCATCCGAAACAGGATGCGGGATAGTTGGAAAGCTGGAAAAAATAGGGAATACATCATCGAAGTACCATCGCGGTAGCACACTTTGCTATCTTATTGATCTTGTTGGGGGGTTGCCAAAAAAAGTACTAAGGTAATTCGAAATCATCTCCTATTGGGGGTTCTTGTTCGGTACACCCTTATAGTGTTTTCTATACCCCCGCTTGGTCCTACTTGGGTCGATGTAAAATGACCCCCAGCCATGGGTCCACGGCATGACACCGTCCAATAACTGTGCCATGGCTGGATATGGCTGTAAAGTTGGAAGAAATTGAAAAAGGTAGCTGGGGTCCATTCAGCATTAGAATGACTATATGAGTGTTGGTGCATCCAAACCTATCATTTAACAGTTGGGTTTTATAACTCCGATTTTCTGATGGATGGAATTAGACTGATTCACACTGTTTCAGCCACGCCTCATGAGTGTGACAGGTGTTTTGAGGCCTGGTAAGCACCAGGGCCTTTAAAGATCTTTAAAATGGACTTTGTTGCCACCAGGTTTTCACCACAGTTAAGCTAAGTTCGATGGTCAGTCATCAGGCTTCGCCCATGGTCATTGGCATATATGTAAATAAAGACATATTATATATGTGTGGATATATTCATATATTAACATATGATAACATATGTGTGTGTGTGTGTTCGAAACCTAGATGAAACTAACTACCTGAATTTCATCATGGAGTTGGGTGCCGCGGAGCCAAAACCTCCCCAACACCGAGCACCCGGCCCTTGGGTCCGCAGCTACTCAGGATGGGTCATGCCCTGCCAATGGTAAGCATTGGGCGCACCATGGCGCAACGTGGCCATCAGGTGATCTTTGCTGTCTCTGAAGGCGGCAACGGGGCGTTCCGGGTGGTAGACAGCGACGACGGATTGCCACTCAGCGATTGCCATTGGATTTCCATGATTTTAAGAGATCAAAATTGTAGTTGCAGAGATGTTGAGGCAAACTGGATGATTTTTAGAGAGAAAAGCATCACTGCAAAAAGATGGGACTTTGGAATATTTGCAAGTTTGTGGTATTTTGTGTTGACATGTTTCTGAAAACCTTTTTCGCGAAGGCATGTAAAAGCTGCACGAAACGCAACCATTTCAATGCATAGAAATTATGTCAATGCTGCATGTTTCTGGTTAGAGGTGATCTTGTCGGTAAAAGCTCGACATAGCATGCCTTTTGAGTTTGACATTTGGAGCCTGGGAAAGCCATCCTGGTTTTCTGCAGTATCTTATTCGATATGCTTCGTAAACATGGTGAGGTTCAGTGGGGTTCAGAAAGGGGTCACTCCTGTCGTACTCCGTTTGGTCCAAATAAGATGTTCACTGACGATGGCCAAGGACCTGTAGCTCGTCACTTGAAGATGAGATAAGCTTAGATAGCCTGGTTGCCAATGCCAAAGCCCAATGAATCAAAAAGGAATCAAAAGCAACGCCAAATTTGCCGTGTGGTGTTTTTCACAAGCTTCAAATACATGCCGATCTTAGGTAGCTAGACACATATCAAACATTAAAACGATGTACACACATGCATGCATACATATTTATAGTATAGTTGTGCATGTTCTTCAATATCTTAAATGGATGCCATGACCTTCAGACCCCCCAAAATCTGACCAATCTCTACGAATCATCCTCTCAAAAAAGGCCTTGGCAGCAAGCTGAAAGACTTGTGCAAGGCGGCCGGCATGAGATATTTTGGCCTGTCGGATGGCGCCACGGATGCCATTAGATAGGATATAAAAGGTGTTTGAGAAGTGGACATGGCTTAAGCAGATTTATAGAGATGATGAGATGCTTGTATTTCTTGGAATGTTTCATGGGAAATGACCTAGACAATCATTTCAACTGGACCAGAATTAGTGAAATATGCTGTAACATGCTGTAATCATGGGGTGAAGAGCATCTCTGGACAAAAATGCCATCAAATCTAGATCCATCCAAGTTTCTCGAACAAGGGCAATTTCCAGGGTTTACCCCCATATTTGATAGTAAAATAGGTGAGATCTATGTTCTCCTACGATTTTTTAACATGTTTTTTACATGTTTTTTCTGTGTTTATTTCAACTTATATCTACCAATCCAACGAGAAGGACCCAAGGTTGACACTTCAGTGGTATGCTGGGGGAATGATAGTGGATAACGGCGTACTGGAAAAGAAATGCCAGACACCAGGAAAAAAGAAATATATATTGGAATTGGAAAAACAATTTAAGGCTCCTACGGTCATGTGGTCCCCTGGTCCTCTCGTTTTCTATTCCTTTGGTGTGGTCCTTTGGTCCCTTGGTACCCTGGTCCTTTGATATGAGGTTTTATGATGCTTTATGTTTTATTTAATGCCAGGATGCTGCAAATGCAAGTACTGCAGAAATGCGAACTTGTTGGTTCATGTTGGTTCCAAGTCTTGCAGATACCGTGCGAATGGATACCATGCAAGTGAGACAGTTATTGTCATTCCCCCACACTCCAAATACCATGCAAAATGCGATGCAAATTAATCAGAGGTTTCAATCTCAACAACACCAACACCACCACCATCACCACCAGCAGGAAAGGCACCAGCAGCAGCAACAGCAAACTTTGCTCGAACACCTCCCTCTACTCTGATCAGCCTCAAAATGTTACTTCACCTGCCACGAAATTTGATCTTTTTTAAGAATTTTAAAGCCACCACAGTTTCACGTGTACTGCACCGTCCATGAACGTGGCTTAATAAATCCTAATAATTGCAAAACTGAGATATAAAATCCAAAATGCTGCAAGTATCATGCACATAGGCACATAGAAAAAGAAATTAGAAGGTCTTAAGTTCAACTAGGTTTGTATACTATATAATTCAGACATATTCAACCATGCATATTCCAGAAATTGTTTGTTCCAAGTGCACACAGATACGACGTAAATTCCATGCAAAGGAGACGGCATTTGTTTCGTCCAATGCTGTGCTGACGATACGTGCAAGTACTATGCCTACTATGCATATTCTTTTTGCATGCATGTGTGTTCATTTTTGCTCTTTTGATCTTGCACACGCACCTGATGCAATGCAACACTGACGATATTCCCAATTCAGACATATGACATACAATCCAAAAGTGGATCAAGTTGGTATTATACCCCATTTCATTCCCTATCATTCCCTTTGCTATTTTATTCTACCCCTATATCCACACTATATCCCCCTTGACTCACCCAGTTAACTGAGGTGTAACATCTCCGTATTTGAGGACGCAAGATCCACTTGGACCTGTCTTTGAGGAGTTCCTGGAAGCTGATCAGCGGCTCGGTCAAGTTAGAACCAAGATTACTGGGCAAAGTGGTAGATGAAATTTAATTAAACAAATAGGAGTCTAAGCTAATTTGTACTATATACCCGTGGTCAAATGAATTTTGATTTTCCCAAGAATATCTACGGCCAGGCTTGACTTGTCAACACTAGAAAGTGGGCTAAAAGGTTTCTCTCAAGGTGGTTGCTTTGGAAAGTGACGTTGGGACCCGTGCAGGGCTTGAAGTAGTAGCTGATTTCACATGGCCGTTGCCACTGTTGGTTTTGAAATGTTTTGAAGATTGCTTGACTGCTTGACCTCCAAGTACCTGCTCATGATACGAGAGTTTCAATGGAAGAGCGCCTAACTTTCTTTTTAAGAGGATAGTTCCCACCGTTCGTTGGGATTGCAGGAGTTTCAAGTGTGAATGGTGACATGCTGATATTTGAAACAGCCCGGCGCAGCTCTAAGGGCAGATTTCGACGCCCTTGTGGAAAAGGAAAGCCCTGATGTTGTCGTCTCTGACTACGCGAGTGGTGCGCCCTTCGACATTTGCAAGGAGAAGAAGGTTCCTTTGGTACTGAACTATGCCTTGCCTGGCACTATTGCCTCTTGCTTCCATGTTAAGCCATCGCAGCTTGAGAAGACTAGTTTCTTTATCCCGATATTCAATATGACCAACGAGCGACATCTGACATGGCTAGCGGCTGATAGCGGGTTTTAGTTGACTTGCCTGTGATGCACACATACGCACATCCGATCCCTTTTATCAAGAAAACAAAACATTTGATCTTGCTCTATTTTCTCATGACTGGGGAAATGCAAAAAAGAACAGCGGAAATATATGCACAGTTTTAGTTTTTTTTTTCGGGGCTCCTTTTGGACTGTCCTTGTTGAGTTTTTTGGTGCCAGAGGTTAGCCACGACCGAGGTGAAAAGGATGAGAATCATGATCAACATCCCTTTGCTAGGGCCACTTGGGGGTCGCGGAATGTTCGTCCTCGGGGAATGGATGAGTTATCCGTTATCCCAGCTTGAAGTTTGCAAGAAAAATACGAAAAATCAACCATCAAGTAGATTTGATCATCAAAATTGTTGGTACAGGCTTGGCAATGTTTATTTGTGCTGGAATCATGAACTAACCAACACCAAAAACATCTACGAGCTGTCTTGGATAGGGCCTGATTCGTGTCGTTTTCACTGTCAGTGTCGGTTAGGGATATAAAAATAAGACATAAACCCACTTGACTGAAGTTTCTGGGATGGGGTGGAAGCAGCGATTAATCTCTTCCTCCTAATACTAAACGTCCCTTATTAATAAACACGGCAGGTAGTTTTTAGTATTAGGGGGGTATTTATTATTAGGGAACCCTATTAATAAAATTAAACCCTTAATAATAAAAACTATGTTTTTCCGATCTCAAAATCAATTAAATTTATTTATATAACGCAATTAAAATATTGCCAAAAATTGGATTTCGAAGCTTCCCCCTAATATTAAATTAAAAGCCCTAATATAAAAAACAAAAAAAATCGGACGGACCCTAATAATAAACATCCCGGGGTGAACTAGTTTTTAGTATTAGGGGGGAAAACCCACAAATGGTAGCTTGATTTTTAAATTGTTTTCTAAAAGGGATCAATTAAAAATCAAATTGGCCAATCTGAAATTTTCGGAAACTGGAGATGGACGCCTGTTTTTAGTATTTGGGGGACGTTTAGTATTAGGAGGAAGGGATTAGAAATTAGAGTCAGGTGACATTGTATCAATATAATATATTTGTGGATGCATTATTGCGACGTCACTGTAAATTGCAAGGGACATCATCCCCAAATGTGTCTTTTCAAGTCTCTTCGTGTCGGGGGCACGTCGGAAAGCGAATTGGTGGGCCTTTTTTCAAGTTGCAGGTTAGAACATATGATCTTATCCAGACGTGTGACGTGTGTTCTCCAATGTATTTTGCCAGGCATCAAACCAGCTGGTGGGACATGGCGGGTATGTGCATCACAGCAAAATATCAACAGCTGTCGATGTGATGTTCAAACAAAATGTTTGTGCTTTGTGGCAATCTAAGATGAATTGTGATGGCAATGGATCTGTGAAGCTTCCCAGAAAAATGTCCATCGTATCCATCCATCGTGAAGATATTGGATATTTTGCCTATCGAAGGGTGGGGATTTTGCATGATCGGGTCACATGATGGATATCCGTTCATTAAACCTGACTGGTAGGTAAACTATAGATATTCCTAGTGTCCCAGTGTTTACATATATATTATTGTTAATTGTTGTTCCATTTCAAACTGACCCATGAACGGAACGCTCACTTGAACTTGATTTGCCTTCCTGACTTAGGAGAGTTGCACCTTACGTCATGAGTGCCGACATGAAACATGCACCTTGTCACAGCTTGCATCAAAAACGCACCAAAGGATGAGAATGACCAAGACTGGAACGGCCATGATGTTTGGATTTTGGGTTCCGAATGTTGCAATGACCTCTGCTGACCTCTCTGCAACGTTGAAATCACTGCTCCACGTTGTTCAATCATCATCCACAGTATGTTTGGTTCCCTCTGATGTTTCAGTAGGAGCATATATGGATCTGGGTCAAGTAGCAAGGTAAACTTCGCAGAATTGGATGAGAAAAAATGCAGGAAACTGGCATGTCTTGTGGTATGCAAAAGCCACCGTTTCCGGTCGGTTTCCCCTGGAACCAATGATTTCCGTGACCCGGGTTACCCATCGCAGCCGCTCACCTTCATCAACCAGCGCACGTTGCCGGTCTCCACTCGCACGCTGAACATCGTGAACAGCTCTCCAGTACTTTGGCAAGTGGCAGACGCAGAAAAATATGGAATTTACCTGGGGATTTTGTCAGATCTACCAACAAATATAGAAACAATTGCCAGATTTTGCCTATTTTTGTTGGGGATGAGTGGGTTGGCCCATGTTGGCCCTAAGATTTTGATTCGAAATCACGAGTTTTCATGGTCCCATAGAGTTCACCTGGAGGATTTTCCACCATTTTCAACCCATTCCGCCATGGACAGATACCTTACCCATAGAGAGTTTTCAAGAACAATGAGCACTTTTTGAAGATTTTTGAATTTTGGAACCTCTGTTTGGTAGAATATGGTAGAATTTCCGGTCCTAGATGTTCGCTGCAAACCCTAGGTTTGCCCGCGGCGGATCCTGCATATCCTTTGACATGCTCCAATCCCTGCGTAGGGTTTAAGTTTTCTACTTTCCAAAAAAACAAACCTAAAATCCTAAAACCTAAAACCCCAAACCCTAAATTAAAACCCTAAATTTCTGAAAACTCAAAGTCAACTTCACTGCGAAAAACCAGTGTTTTCATGCATCCTCTGGTGATATGTATATCATATTGTTTGGATGTGTCGTTTGAGTGTGGGCGAATCCGGGGTTTGGAGATGTTTTCTGCATAGGCCAAGGCACGATGATTTTCACCCAGCTCAGGCCCTGGATGGACCACTTCAACTTCCAGCCAACTACTTCGTCTCAGGCGGGGATCCAACAGAAAGGGTTATCAGTTCGTGAATGGAAATGGATATGGATGTAATGAGTTGAATGAGGCTTAATGTGTATGTGTAAATAAAGTCTACAGGATGTGTTTCACAGTTTTGCTTCAAAAGGTGGGTTTGAATACCGGTTGCCGCGTGCGAAAGTGGATCCCCAAGACTTCCCAGATCTTCCCAGTGCCATAGTGCCATTACACCATGCCAAGCATGGCAACTTCACTGCAGGACCTTTGGATGGATTCGAGAAAAGGGAACTGTGCCCAGAAACTTGGCATTGAGCGTGTCGCCGTGAAGCTGAAGTTTTTGTGTCGCCAGATTGCCAGCCAGTCGTGGGGATGCCTTGAATGTCCAAATTCAGAAACAGTTCCTGGCAAAGAGCTTGTTTTTTCCCCACCTGTCAGGTGAGGGTTGTTAGATTTTATGTCAGCTGTCCCGCCTTCTCCTCCTCTTCCTGCTTCTCCTCCTTCTCCTTCTCCTCCGCCGGACCTCAACTGCAATCGCTAGATCGCAGTGTTCCCCGCTGGACCCGAACAGCAAGTTCAGGATCAGAGTAATCCCCGCCAGACCTCATATCGCGAGCTCCGGACACTGTGGACTGCGCCTGCACGAGTTCCGGGGCTGCGCCTGGGCCCGGACAGAGAGAATGTCAGAAGAGAATGTCAGTTCAGATGTCAGAATAGATGTCAGATAGAATTCCAGAATAGATGCGAGATAGAATGCCAGAAAGAATGGCAGATAGAATGTCAGAATAGATGTCAGATAGAATGTTAGGTAGCATGTCTGCATATATGCCTTGAAATGCCATGGTGGGGATCACTCGACGTAAAGTAATGTTTGGTGCGCATGTGGCAAGATGTGACAAGTGAAACGTGATTTGGGACCCTTTTGGTCTAGATCACCCCCCCCAAAAAAAAACACATAGCAACATATAGTTCCCAATTCTTTGTGTTGATGGAACTGAGGAAAAACACGCGGATTTGTTGACCTTCTTGGAAAAAGCACGAAGCGCACAGAAGCCGGTGGCATACATCACCACAGGCGGCTGCGCAGGAAGGGTTAACGGTGGAAGTGTCTTAGGTCATATCCTTGGTCAGTCCTGCAAGTGTCGTGCATATATATATAATTAAGTGTTACATAGTGTTACCCGTGTTTTCAAAACTGTGAATTGAATTCCGATATGCTCTGTGGAATGTTTGCCACATTTGGGTCGTTTAGTGGCACATGTTCACCCGTAACATTCCTTTCATGGAGCAAGTGGGGTTGGCATGTCTTATTGTTTCCATCCCTGGTTCTGAAGAATTTGGAGTACTGGCAAGGTTGTTTTACCGACACATGGAGGAACAATGAGAAACAACATCTTTTACCGAACATGAAGTTGCCGAGGGTAGCACAATCTCCATCTAAACGCAATGCTACCCCAAAACGTGCTATGGCTTAAAAGAGCCCCCACAATAGATGGCCAAATATGGTTAACTATGGTTATGTACACACACAATCACACACACATGTATATATATATATATAATGACAGTATTGTTGGTCTTCCAGCTGACTGCGTAAACAAGATGAAGGTTGGCCATGGGTTGTCTACGTTCATGCACGGTTTCCTGCCACCCCACCGCTGGACGAAGGGAAACGCTGACAGGACATCGCCATTTCCCTAGGACCTACATAGGAGCAAAAACCTTTAAAATGATCTGCAAAAAAATAGAAATCATATCAAGCATATTCAGAGATTTGGTTTTCTACATATGTTTCTTCCCGACACCAACCCATTATCAGCCGCCTGCCAGGAAGTTTGATGCAACTGAGCCAAGAGCAAGTCCTTGCGTTGTATGTTGCTTGAAATTCTTGTTGGAGTTGGTTCATGGGCCCTAGAATTTGTAGGGTTTCCCATGTTTTTCCTTTGTTGTTGGAGAAGAAAGTGGTGCGTTTTTGTTTTCCTTCTGTGTTAGTCCATCAATAATGTTTAAATCATCATAAATCCACCTTACGTTGCCGACCATTTGGCCCCTTAATTGGCGAATTGGTTTTGAGGACCATTTCAAATCAAGGCCCCTACGGATGGTAACCTGGAATGTTTAATGTGTTCAACAATCATAAGTTGATTATATATGGTTATATACTATAATTCATGGTAATAGCAACTATCCTTTTAGTTGATGGTACTGTAGTAATTATAATTTCTAATTGTTATATTGGTGAAATCACCCACTCCGCTTAGCACCTTGGGCACCTTGGTGCACGTTGAGGAAGGCTTCGCTGCCTGTGATATTTGGGTGGTATGGTCTCTGAAGAAGGACTGGGATCTTGGCCGGACCAAAGATGTGGGAAAGAAATCAATCGCCATGAAAAGAACATGGTTTAGTTGTGGTGAACACTCATATTATAGCTATTATAGCTGAATATAGCTGAATGTAAAATGAAATGATATGTTTTGACTCCGAAATGCTATGGAGAGAGAATGGATATCAATGGTATGTATGCATGGTGATATTTGCAATTTACGTGGCTTTCCCCTTGCTTCTTAGCAGAGAGAGATGAACATTGCGAAGCGCGGAACCGCCAATCGGTTCACAGCTGCAGGATAAGCAACAGCTGCTTCCAGAGGATTTGCCTGAGCATTTCTATGTCACTTGGCTCGGAGAAGAGAGGCAATTCTCAGCAATTCTCCAAGAAAAATGGGCTATACTTCGCATGAATACGCAGTGTATATAAAATATATAACCAATCAATACATATAAAATTACTCGATACTGGTAATGATGTTGATGATGTTCCATTCCACTTGGGATGGTTATTTGAATCGTGACTCGCGCTTGTCAGCCAGGGGTAAACATATCACCAGCTGGGGCAACAAAAAGAAACACAGGGTGGGTAGGTCTTATCTTAGGCGATGAGGAGTTTGTTGGGGACCCATGGGTTGCTTTAGCATCAGAGAACGGTTTGTTGCTGGATTTCGGTTGCTTTTATTGTGACAACTGTATCCCCAGCACAGGCGACTATTGGATACTATACTATTGATACTGTTATTGGATACTATACTATTGATACTGTTATTGGATACTATACTATTGATACTGTTATTGGATACTATACTATTGATACTGTTATTGGATACTATACTACTGATACTGTTATTGGATACTATACTATTGATATCTATTGATACTATACTATATGGATTTTCCAGAAGTCGACCATAAGTCGCATCATGAAGCCACAATTCAGAAGCAACGTTGGAGGTGAACGCCTGGATCCCGCAGCCTGAGCTCATACAGCGCCCAGCAGCTGGGAAAAACGATGACTGGGGGCCTGGGGGTACCTCCTAACATTAGGAAACCTCCATGGCAATGGGTTAGTCTGAAAATAGGGAGAGTTCCAAAGTTCCAATGGTTTTTAGAACCTCATGTGGGATAGTATGATAACCCCGGGCATTTCATTTTAGCCTGGCTTGCACCTTAACACTGCCAATGCATTGCCGGCCCAGAAAGCGACAAGCGTTAAAAAAAACGATAGCGAGCTTATACATGTACATGTTCATGAAGCCTGAAGATGGCAACCTGCACAGGCCTCCAAAACGATAGCTAAGCGATAACAAAAAGGATAACGACATATGAAAAAAACGTGAGCGGTTGGGCGGATACCCACCTGACCCGTTCAAGATGGTTTTAGCATATCAGCTTTCGAAGACCTGTATCTTTGATACATAGCGACGGAATGAAAGGACATGAAAGCAAAATGAAAGGAAATGAATGCAACATGGAAGAAGAGGAAATGAATGCAAAATGAAAAGCGATCAAAGAAAATGAAGACAACAGACGACATCCGTTGACTCTCGACCAAGGATGCTTTCACACCCACAGAAAGCTCGAACATTCACACTTCTTGTCTACAGGGAGCTCACCACCTGAGAAAACGATAAGAGTAAAAAAAAAACGATAACGTTATTTTGGGTAATTTAAAAAAAACATGGGGTTTTGATACAACCCCATTTTCCCTATAGTAAACCATCCCCAAATGTACCATCAATGGGTGGTATAGACCATCAAAATAGGGATGACGTATTATTGATTTACTAACGTTATAGACATATCATTTTTTTTTAAATATATGTATGCTGTAACCCCTTTTAAATATAGAACCGTGATAAAAAAAATAGAACCGTGATTTATCCCTGCAGATCTGTTGCAATTGGGCAATTGATATTTCCATCCTTGTGTGGGCTAATATGTATGTAATATATATATATATAAATATATCTCGTATGTATGCCGTACTATTCTCCTTCTGCCTTTGTATGCATTTGCATTTGCAAGACACCCTTCCACTTTAATCTTTAAGATGAACTTACCATAATGAGATGCCAGCATGTTGAGAGGTTTAGACTTCACCACTGCAGGGGAGCTAGGGATATGATGAAGAAAGCATTACCTCTCTGGTAAGTTAGCAGTTTCCGATGGAAAATCATGTTTTTCATGTAAATCATAACTCGTTTGAAAATAGACAATTTTCTGTAGCTATGTCAAATAACCAGAGGATAATCATCCCAATCAACCGAAGTGCCTGAACATATTGGTCAGACTCAGTACAACACACCCCAAAATGGAGACCTACCCACCTTGCAACTAGTGCTTTGGCACCCAATTCTTACACATCAAACCAACGCACGGCAATGCTGGCTGAAATGAGCCGTACTCAAGATACAAGATGTAGGTTCCCCTATTGTGCACCCTTTCAGGTGCATTGAAGAAAACCCTTTTCTTCACTAAGGAATTGTTGTGTGTTCTGACGCACTGTGGCTGGGGTGGCACATTGGAATGCATGTTGGCAGGCAAAGCGGTGATTTGTGGCTTGGCTAATCAGCTGCTATAGCCGTTGGTTTCATTTTGATGCCCTTGGGATGGTGATCACCCCGTTGTTTCCTGCTTACTGTCAATGCTGAATAACCCCTGGTTGATTGGGGCTAACCAGCCCCCCAAAAATCGTGATTTCATTGCTACAATGGTACCCCCCAGGGGTAAAGAAAAGTCCTCCTTTGTAAGTGGCTCAACTTCTTCAGGCTATGCAGGCTTCGGAGATCAGACTGAAAATGCCACACTGATGAATGCCCGTGGCTGCGGACCAATCGTGTCTCTCGCTTTTGTTGGAAGTTTCTAGCATGGGTTTCCAGCTGGAAATAAAGGGCCTACCCCGGAAAAAGAACATTGTTTTTTAATAGGGACGACTTAGTCATGATAAACCGATTGTTTCGGCCGAGTTTGTTTGATTATGTTTGACTGTACCCCATGGCGCCCTTAATTCCATTTTATTCTCAGACAAGCGCAGCTCCGATGTAGACAGGTGGACTATAACTGTTTGTGACTTCCCAGGCATAACTGGGAAAGAAGAAGGCGGTAAGACATAAATGTTTAAACTAGGGAGGACATTTGCATCACTGCATATTACATTTATGTACATTTATATATACATTGTATAGTATGCACATATGCTTACATCACTATCACTATTCACCTACGAAGCGCATTTGTTTCGGGAGGAGCAGCGTTTAGAGACTTAAGACATCGTGGTCCGTGGCCCCTGAGGCAACCGAAGTAACCCTAACTCGCCATCGGTGGCGAGTTCCCATGGTGAATTGAGATATGGCTGTCCCATCCTGTAAACTACCCTCTGGTAAACTAACATAGCTATTGAAAATGGCCATTTATAGTGGATTTTCCCATTAAACATGGTGAATTTCCATAGTTATGTTAATTTACCAGAGGGTAACATATCTAACATTCATTGGATTGGTTTAAGGGAAATTTTACAGGAAAACCCCTATATTAAGTGGCAGAAAACAATGGTGTTTCCTGTAGATTTTCCCTTAAACCAATCCATTGAAACGTGGTTTCCATGGATGAGCATGGACCATTTGCCTAATCATTCATAGATGATTGACCCATTCAAATAGTGATTGTTCTAGGTGAGTTTACATCCGATATGCTGGGATTCTGCTGGCTGTACCCCAGGTACCTGTTTGTGAGGAAACCACCCATCTCCATGGCTTTCGATACACCCATCACCAAAAAATGCCAGTAAACCGCAATTTTGAGTTGATGTTTGCTGATGAATTCTTCGATCTGAAAATCTAGATGAAACATATATGTGCTTGTATTATGTTGTATTCACTTTTTATTCAATGATATTCCGTAATAAGCCATTATCATTATCATTATAGACCATTTACAGCCATATATATATTTATATATAACCCATTATAAAACATTATAAAACCTTTATATCAATGTACAATCATATCGAACCACTAGTGTGATAAGTGGTGGATGGGTTAACATCCACCTGTACCGAGGTCGGAGCCACCCAGAAGTAGCGCCAAGGACATCCAAGCAGCGGTGGAGGATGTGCTGGAGAATCGGGAAAGACGCTCGTTGATCTTGTTGGAAATGGAAAACTATGGAAAATTCATGAAAAGGTCACTCTAAGGTATCCAAAACAAGAATCATAGTGGAAAATCCTACTTGGGGTTACTGAATGCAACCTAAATCTCTCTAGATTCTTGTGGTTATACGACCCCCCACCAGGGTGGACCTCAGCTCAGCTTTAGGGGGTGAATCTGATGGACCCTATAGTTGCTAGTGAAATCCCATGAACATCTAGCATGTTATAATATTAATACGTAATGGGTGTTAATAATTAATATCATCTATTTAAATGATTGATTACCCATTACAATCATTTCTGATATGTAAACAACATTAAACAACTATGTGTGACAAGCCGAATAAGTCATTCTTATTTGGGGGTGAGACAGGCTGGAGTCCAATGACTGAAGCTCATTGGTAGACTGGTGATGGAGTTCTCTTCCTGCAATCTCCCAAAACATTTTACCCCCAGCAACTGAGATCAACTGATCATATGCTTCAGATTTTTTTCATCAGATCAAGCTGGGGAGGTGTGATGCCGTGATGCCCACCATGTTGGAACATTGCTGGGTCTATGCCCAGTTGCACCAGGCTATTCTGCGAACGCCCAGAAAGTGTCTCAAGACCTCCGCGCGTCGCCAGGGCCCATCGCGGTGGCCGAACGCATTGAAGACGTCGCGACTTGGACGTTGGGTCTGTGCACATGGGGGCATTCAACTGGGATGGTTTTCTCAGCACCAAGACATACCAAGAAAATCCAAGAAACATCAAGCGTTCGGAGGTTATGGTTCACGAAGTTCACAAATAGTATAATGCTGGTTGGTGGTTTGGAACATGTTTTATTTTTCCATTCAGTTGAGAATGTCATCATCCCAACTGACGAACTCCATCATTTTTCAGAGGGGTAGGTTGAAACCACCAATCAGATATATATATATATATCCATACTATAAGGGTTTCCATTATGGGATGGATGTGATAATGACATAGCCACATAGCACCATCAACCATTGTTGGGTAATATTATCAATATTGAACCAGATAAATCCTCCATAAATCCTCCATAGATCCTCCATAAATCTTCCATAAATCCTCCATAAATCCTCCATAAATCTTCCATAAATCATCCATGGGTGCATGAACATGGGGGCATTCAACTGGGATGGTTTTCTCAGCACCAAGACATACCAAGAAAATCCAAGAAACATCAAGCATTCGGAGGTTATGGTTCACGAAGTTCACAAATAGTATAATACTGGTTGGTGGTTTGGAACATTTTTTATTTTTCCATTCAGTTGGGAATGTCATCATCCCAACTGACGAACTCCATCATTTTTCAGAGGGGTAGGTTGAAATCACCAACCATACATATATATATATAGATATGTATGTATGTATATATATATACATATCCATATTATAAGGGTTTCCATTGTGGGATGGATGTGATAATGACATAGCACCATCAACCATTGTTGGGTAAAATTACCAATATTAAACCAGATAAATCCTCCATAAATCCTCCATAAATTCTCCATAAATTGGGGTGTTGGTCGGCTTTCGCCTGAGGTGAAGAATGGCATGGGTGACATGGTGCCCCAGCCGTACCACCTCCATGGACCGGAAGGCTGTCAGATCCAGTGAGGCACCAGTGACCCAGTGATGAGGCTCAGATGAGGCCCAGTGATATCATAAATATTATATATATACACCATATAATTATATAATGATATCATATCATAGATTATTTATTTGCAACATTTTATGCGATATTTTTAGCATTGTATGCATAATGAATGTATGTTTGAGTGGTTGCGTGTGTTGTTTGATAGCTGGGTACAATTGCCCTTGATATTCCACCCGGTCACCCAACTTATTAATTCGACATCCACCCTGTTTATGCAGTATGGAAGCCCATAGGTTATGCCAAACAAAACTGTAGAGATCCCAAGGTGTACAGCAGAGGGGTTTTATCGCGTTGATTCTGCCAGACCCAGGCTCCCAAAGTACCCATGAATAAAATTGTTGTTCACAGCAGCCCAAGCATTTGGAGACATGCTTGCGTTTGAAGGGTACATGGAGTGTCTGGCTATTGGGACAGCACAGTTGTACAACAAATGTCCTATTCTTTTGAAGCTTGTGGCGGTTCGCCGGTTTGCCGGTCGCCCATTTTGCTGTGTCCAGAAGGGCACTTTTTGCTTGTCGTCTCATCAGATCAGGTCCCAACCTTCGCAGATCCGCACGGTAGGCTGTAACCTAGCAACACAATGCAACACATCTATTCTATTCCGTAGATACTCCCATTAACATTCCATTAACAATGTCACTCAGAACGCTACATGAAAGTGAGCTAAGTTTGTGCGGAACATATCAGAGACTTAGCAGCTTCTTTGAGGCTTGTTCTTTTGCCCATAGAGTGCATTTGAAAGGTTCATGACCAGAGAAGGCTGGAGAAAAAGCTGCCGCGGGCGACGCAGCGGCTTGGCAGTTGAGCAAGCTATTTGAACACATGAAGCTGTATAATGATCGTCATTGTGACATTATATATACAGAGTTTTACAATGTTTTATTACATTTTTTTACGGACATATATAGTTATATATATATATACGTACGTTTATGTATTACATATACACAGTTACACACACATTATATATATATATATGCACAGTATACTTGCATTTAGCATATCATGTCGCTTGATGGAATTTGGGTGCTCTTCTATCGCCAATGACCCTCCCGCGAGCTTCAGAGTTTGACCTGTCCCAGCCACAAAAACGAGTTAGTCCTAGGGCACCCCCTCTTGCGTCAACTCAACAGAGAAGGCCCCATTGAGGGATTCTTAGCCACCATCAGTGTCACATACCCTCTGTCAAACATGGCTAGAAAATCCTCTAAGGTTTGTAGCTGGGAAAATCATCGCACTAAATGGCGGATTTTCAATTGCCATGTTTGATTACCGGGGGTAAATGCGGCGTTCTGAATCCCAACATTGGTAGCATTGGGGGATGCGCTTTGGTTGCCTTTGGAAGCTGCAGGTGGGCCTAGCCGCGAGGAAAAGTGGTGTTGCTGTGGCCATGGAGGATGCCTGATGTGGCAATGAGGGATGAAGATAATACTGACAATACTAAACATACTAAACCATCCCCGATTTTCAATTATGTATTCCGAATGTTGTATTCATGCAGACTCCACAGACCCCACATCAGAATCCAAGACATTTGGAAAACTGCTAGCGGCTTCAAAAGAGATCACCAGAAATGATGGAACATCTTGAAGACACCATCAAACATTACTTCACCAGTGGGAAGTAAACGGAAGGAAAAAAAGGTACTTCATTTAGCGAGTCGCAAGTGGTTGAGGTGCGAAAGGTTGGTCCAGAAGCTCTTTACTGACTCCGGTGATTGCAGTGTTCTTTGCGTAGGACAACAACTGACAACAACATGTTTTTCATATGTAAGACATGTCATCTATGCGGGATTGGAGGCACACCTTGATTTTTTGACAGTTTCTGTTTGATGGATTTTGTGGAAAAGCGTATGCCACTAAAGTTGAACGGCAAGCAGGTCAACAAATGTATGCCATGGGGCATTTATTTTTTAATAGAACATTATAGAATCATATATTTGTATGTATTGATATATATAATATATATATGATTTACATATATATATATGATTTACACACATATATATATATATATGATTTACACACATATATATATACACATGTATATACATATACACATATATGTATATATAACATAAACTGACCTAGGAAACCCATGGTTTCCCTGTGAACATTGTCTACAAATACTATCTTTTCCAGCTTACAGGGGGGTAAATGTTTTGGGCGCGCTGAACTGTGTAGGAGAACATCTTGGAACGACGATTTTCATCTCCAATCCCATCCCTACATCCCCATCATGATGTTGTTTTGTTTCAAGATATAAGGGGTCCTGAAAGTTCTTGATGACATTCCCATTGACATTCCTTATCTTTAAATGACATTCCCATTTGGTGGGAATGTCAATTGTCCCATTGACCATATGGTATACCCCATTAATCATATTTTCCCCGATTGACATTCCCATTTGGTGGGAATACCACATTTTCAGACACACCCAGATGACAGAACATGATCCGAGTATCAAAGAACCATCCCCATCTTAGAACCTATCTCAGTAATCAAATACGGGAATTGGTCCATGTGGTTCTATCATGTTTTATTGGTTGGACCGTTGGCCCCCAATTTTGTTCGAAATGCTTGTCCTACTACTCCATTTTTGCTGGGATTGTCCAGCCGTTGGAACCAAAGGGACCACAGAATTCTCAGACATTGACTATATTCGTTAGCAGTGGCAGTAAACCATTCGATTTATGATCCCCCCATCAAATTTGGTTTCTCCCATGTTTTACCTCCAATTTTCTCATATGTCCCCTACATTTTCATATAGGTTCCCTACGTTTTCCCACATGTTCCCATCTTCGGCTTGAAGCTTAAACTCCCGGGTCGCCTCCGTGCGCTTCTCCGGTAGAGCCGCCCGTGGGGTCGGTCATGGCGGAGAAACCAGCAGACTGGGCCAGGGGCTGAAGATACCGCCCGACGTTGTGTCCTTTCTTAATGGGCTACCAGGGCCATTTATGGTGTTTGTTTGTCTGTATTTTGTTTGGCCATCATTAAATGGGCTACAAACTGCAGAACTGGACATATTAATTTAGTATATCAGAAAATACGATCTAGATCCGGCCAGTCTTTTGTGCCGACACCAGGCGGCTGCTGCCTGCCTTGAGAATTTCCGACAGTACCGCGACTTGACCACGCAGGAGGTGGGCTGCCAGGGCTGTGGGATGCACGCCATTGGGATTCTTACCGGGGTGCCATGTCGTCCACGATAATCAACGTTAACAAGTTAAGAATTTATATCCTTCATCTATTTAGGTACATGTTTTTTTGTGGAAACTGTTTACATTTTTTTCATGTCTTTGATGCATGGAGCATTAAATCAAGGAAACTACCGCGCAATGTGTGGTTTGCCAAGTGGATACCCGATGATACCCCCAGCCATGGCTCATCCAGGTCGAACGTGTTCGCAGAAACCTGAATGGCCTGTCAGACGATGACAAGGCATCACTGGTCAGGACGGGAAGGGTTGAAATGAGAGTTTTTTCGGTGCTGTTGAGGGCACTTTTCCAGGGCAGGGCAGTCATCCTTGCAATTGACTGGTGGTTCTTGGAAACAGTCCTTGTTGGCGGGGCGTTTTTTGATGTCAGCGGTTGAGACGTTGGACTGCAGATTGCTCCACCATTTCTCGCGTTTTTGCAGGGTTGTCTTTATGATTTTTTATGATGTCCCAGTTGGACACTGTATCTCGCGGACCAGAGATACAGTCACAGAGTTTCGCCTCTGATTTTTTCAGGAAGCCAGAAGAGCAGTTGAAGGCCATGGAAGAGGTTCGGGTTTGCCTTGGAGATCCTTGGAGTCCCACCGTCCCACCATTGGAAAATGATAGAAAATTAATTGTTCAATGAGTTCAATGATCAGGATTGTGAGCTGTGATTTTCCGATAGCAACCTTTGCATTTGGACTAGGAAGTGCAGAATTCAGATTGTTTATTTTTTTTTTACTGTATGTCACTGTATGTCCTTTCAGTTCTTTTAGATGCGGCCTTTTAGATATTTGGAATGCCCATGAGGCGTGCAATCTCGCAGCGTTGGCTCAGAAATGACATTTGGAGTAACCTTTGGTCAGTGGCCATTTCAGGAACCTAAATTGGAGGTACCTACCATATATAAGGCCTATATAAAGCCTATGTAAGGGAATATCCCCACAAAATATGGCCTTATATGGTACAGTACCTCCATTCTAGGATCCTGGAATTTCCATTGATTTGGCCAACTGCAAGAGATGGCAATGAGTAATATGACCCTTTCAGTGCTAGCTCTTTTGGGTCGAACCTAGCAGTGGAAGATCTCCATAGAGCGGTTCCAAGTTGCGAATCAACTGCAGGGAAACCCTCAGAAAATCTCAGAAAACAATTTATGAGCCCGAGTCAGAGTCATAAAGTTGTTTTCAGACGTGATCTCAAGTTCCGTTGGAGAACTTTGGAGAGTGGAACAGTGGGAACAAAGATATTACACAATTGCCTGGTACTGCGCAGGCGAGTGGAGAACCAAAAGAAAACCCTGGTTCGATTCCAGCAGACTTTCACCCAACAATGGCTCCACCTTCAGACATATCATGGCTTCTTAAACTACATTATTATTTATTTTTTATATTATGTCAGAGATATCATATTATATTTTTTCAATTCTTTTCAGAGATATCCAATAAAACACCGCCAAATCCCGCAGCATGTGCTGTTGTCCCCCTACTGCCATGGCAGTGCCATTCCCCAACTTCGGCTCATACGAGTGGCTTTTCGGCCTCAACATGATGAGGGCCAGACCCACATGCATCAAATATGATGAAACCCTAATTGACTGCTTCAAAGTACTTCAGAATGCATCAAAGTTCGGTTGGTGGTTAAAACATGCCATGTGTTTGTGCAGTTTTCGACTCCAGAAATGACGGGGCTGTGATCACAATGACTGGGTTGTTACTCCACCGCTCTCCGGGATGCCTCTCCCATCATATACCACCTCTGTTCAACCGGAATCTAATATCATAGTGACAGTCAACAATGATGAATACATTCAAATGACACACACACATACACACATATATAAATATATATATATATACAGCACACCACGATCGACAACAGTTAACGCTCAATAGTGGTCGATAGCAATGAATGTCCCATGTGACTAACAGGTTGCTATTAATTGTTAATTGCGCATAGGTTGGCAGACAATTAATAGGAGATAATATCACATACGGTAGGTGGCGAAAGTCGTTCCTGTTGCATACAAATACTTGATCAAGCTGCGGGGACGATTTCCCAAAAGGTGTTCCATGCGGAAAAACAGTTCCATGCAGAAAGAATGCTTTTGAAATCCCTAGGCCCTAGGCATACCTTTCGCCTTTCGCTGTGATCTACGCCTTTCGCTGTGATCTACAGCCCCAAGACAATGGGATGACGCAACGGGTCCAGGTTGCTTCCCTTTGCCGATGTGAAGCATGTCTTCCAAGACCTGCCATTGCGGTCACTGGGCTGATGGGTCCACAGGTCAAGGCGATTTGACTTTTTTGGGGGGAGCGATTCCAACCATAAAGTCAAGAGAGAGAAAACTTGGCTGAGTACTGAGTACTGCCCCGCACCGCCACAAAATAGAATACACGCAACAACAACAACAACAACAACAAAAACACGATGAAATCAAGGAAAGGTGTGGTCGATGTCCATTGCTGGCTCTTAGCTAAATCATAACAACTTCATGCCGACATCAGAAGGTACTATTAGCAAGGGTCAAGGTTCCCTAGATTCACCAAGAATATCGCCTCCTTCGTTCAGGGCTGAGGGCACAGTCCTTACCGTGGTCGTAGGCTGCGGGACGTGCCCAGCTCAGAAAAAACAGTTTCGACGGCATGTTGGGCTGACAACAAGTTTTGAACACTCCACTGAGCTCTTTTCTTTGGTTCTTGCCAGCTTGCTTGTTCAAACATGGGTCGTCGTCTCAGTGACATGAATCTTGCCAGTCCATGATAGACCCATGATAGAAAGCCGCAGCGAGTGTGTAACAAACACGTGGGAAACTATCTTTTTTGGGGCATACTCTCCGACCCCAGAGATCTCTCCAGGAATTAAACATTGATGTGGAATATGGAAAACCATGGAAACCCATGGAAAACCCACATTTGTATACATGTGCATTTTCATAGCGTGGCTTGAGGGCACCACCCAGGGTTCTGAATCTTAGAACAGCCAGCGCTGTAGCCAGAGGTCCGACCTTTCACGTGAACTACATACCCATCTTGGGCTCCCACAGGTGTGGCGTGTCAGAGTTTGATAGTAGCATTATGGTCACAGGAGGGATTGTGTTAAGTTTGGAAAGGTTGTTTTAAACCCTATTACATCTATTGTATGTTTCATGATCTTCATGTTGCTTTGAGATGTTGACTTAGGAGTCACAGTTTCACTCCCGGGTTTCCATGTATCCATGTGGGATAAAATAAGCCATGTTTTGTGGGTACCCAAATTGCATCCATTCCCTGCACATGAATTTGAAGTCGTGTTAGGCCATCGGTTCCCCCGAGCCATGAGAGAACCTGCACCACGAAGCGTGCAGGTGGTGTCCATTGACAACGATGAAGAAGTGGTTTCTCACATGAAGGCAGTTCGATCGCGGAAAGGTGAGGGGTTGGTTGATGAAAACAACCCACGCTATTGTTGAAGATGCAGAGTTCAATGCTGTAAAATTGTTTGTGGATGTTTGTAGTATCATTTGATGATGCGGATATGCTGGGGAGATCGGTGGTACATGTCATAAGCAACAACAATTGCATGGTGTCACCCCCTTTCTTCAAAGCCTCAAAGTCATTGTATCTCAGTATAGTCCGATAGAGGCCATCACCCAGTGCCCCGCAGGCGCAGCACGAGGATTTGAAAGCCGCTTTGAGTTTTCACCAAGCAGACCTGACTGCACCCTGTAGCCACGTTGCGTGACGATCTGTTGTGGGGGCCCGGTGGACTTTTGTGGGCGTTTCATTACTTGAAAACAGCATCACAAGGGAACGGCGCTGCATGTTGAAAGGAGGATGTTGCTATTTTATACTGTTTGACACAGTTTTACAATGCTGTGTGTGATGGCGTGGTGGCATACTTAGCATCATGTTGGATGCTTCAAAAAATCAATCAGTACGCTGAAGTTCCCAGGCCCGAGCTCAGACTCCTTGACCCAGGTTGTGGCGGATGGTGCGGCGGATTTGGTGGTGGACAAGAGCACTTTAGATTGTTGCATGGCAGCCAGATGGCTCTGCTTGAAAAGCTATATATAATGTGGGTAAAACAATAATAAACCATCCCCCCAAATCATCATAAATAGTTGGTATAAGCCATTCTCAAATGGGTGTATATATGATATATGAAACTCCGTTTCCAGTGAACAAAGCGTCTATAAAATCTAGCGTGAGAATGGCCAGGGAATTCTCACAGCGCCCACTTCCCAGCCCACTTTCTGAGGCTTGCTTTGCAGCGAGGGGGCGCCGAAACTGGTGCCTTCAGCATGGGTGTGGGTACCTTGTTTGGGTGCTACTTTGAGGCACATGTTTGCTCTCATGGTTTGGATCATGATGATGATGATGATGATGATGATGAGGATGATGAGGATGATATAATCACGCAACAATGTTTGTTTCATGTGTTCATCCATTAGGATTACCTGTCCATCAAATATATTTTTCACTTTTGGATATGTTCGACCATATGAATCTTGCATTGCATTTGGAAATTGCACCGCTCTGGTCCTACAGATGCTATGGTCTTCAAATGGATAGGACTTGATTTTAACATTCCATAACAATCCATAACATTCCAACGTCCAAATTGATGAACCCCGACCCCGACCATTTAGGTTTAGGAGGCAAGTGAACCCAAACAATGGTCGCTCTTGGCTCAAGACACCGTTCCTACGCCAAGTCACGAATTTGCGAGCGCCAGTCATTGTGACGCCATGGAGATCAAGTTGGTCCTATGTTCAAATTTGTGTGCTGTAAAGCCGTGTGGAAACTGTGGAAGGGAGTTACTTTTTTCATCTTTTTGCGCCTTTTTGTATCTTTTGGCCGCAGGCCTTTTGGTGTGCACATACACTCGAAGAAGAGAAACGCAGAAGCGAGGAACAAGTCAACGAGCTGAAGGCTATCGTTTTGAGGGTTGCAGCAGAAACGTGTTGGACGTTGATTTGCTCTCCAGTGACCATGGGAATCTTTGATCAACGAAGCCGGAAGCCGCTGAAGCCGGGGATTTGCCCGATGACGAGGATGTCTTCCACTGCAAAACAGCCCAGGCAAACTGCTGCTGTCTTGAGGAGATGATGCTGAGCTTCATGAACATCGTCTCAATGAACAGCTTCAGATCATTATTTTTTGATATTTTATGGCATTCTACCGCGCACAAAAAAAAGACCATGTGTCAGATTGCTTCACCCCGGACTGTGCTAGGCAGTTTGGTGGGATGTTGCACTAAAGATGGATATATATATATTCTTCTAGGCGGTTCCGCTGGTGTTGTGGACTACTGGAATGCCCAATGCTAGCCGGCTGCGGCGGATTTTTTTCCAATTCTGGAATGCTTTCACCATCATTCCACCCGCCACTGCGCAACCTAGCGCCGCCAGATTGTGGCGGGTGCTAAACTGTTGAGTGGAGCATGGAACGAGGGTGAAAGCATTCCACGTTAGGGAAAAGAGTCTTGTATACTTCCACAATCCAACCAAGCATGCACAAACATTTTAATTTTACAAGTCTGAATGGTGCTCCCTTGTGCTCCCGGTAGGTTGCACACCTTCAATCACGTGCGCCCTTGAATCTCTGTCAACACATTAATTTCAACAGCGGTAGTTTTTGTTCAAAAAATGCATACACACACATATATATATATATATATATGTATGCATTTAGAGAGCGGCTTACCGTGGGGCTGTATATTATGTATGTACATATTATCCAGTATTTATATGTATTTATATATCTACATGGAATTATAGTATACCTAGCATGCGTAGGTTGATTTGGATCTCTGCTGGAATTTGATCCCAGTTGTTTCGCTGTGGCGGCCACCCCAGGTGCACAACATCTACCGGATGCTGCGTGTTGGTGGTTGCTATGTTGTCATCTCGTTCCATCAGAAGGCCCATCCTACGGAAATCTTCAACGCAGCCTCTGGTAACTTACAGTAACGGCTGCGAGGGAACATCACAATATTAAAAAAAAAAACATCATGGCTATATCATCTATCCACGGGCCATGTCCCAGCAAACAGTGATTGATGAAAATTGTCCCATAGCAGCATCAAGTACTACTTAGGCTGCAGGTCAGGTATTGATACCATGCGCCAGAATGATGCCATCTAAGCACCCTACCCCTACTCTGTTTTCATCAAACATGGTTGGCACGAAGGTCTCAATGTGTTTGGATATCATCAAAGGTCATCCAGAATGTATGAACAGTAAGATACAACTAAAGCCAGGTTAAGAGTATACAGATCATACAGTATACTGTACTTATTCAACGTGACCCACAATAATCAATCATAAATACATGTCCTTTGTCCTGATTTTTCCATAGAAACGTGTCACAACATCCATATCTCAGGGTTTGGGGAGTTCACACCCAGTGGGCGACCCAGTGGGGTACCTACTCTCCTGGCAGGAGTTCCTGATGTCCTTGTTGTCCTTGGCCTTCAGCATCGAGTCCGCGACCGACTTACAACGAGACGTCGGCGCGGACCTTTTTTTCGGGGGTTTTTGGGGCACAAATTTGGCACCGGTTGTTGCGGGATAAATGGTGGATGGTGGGTTTAAAGGATGTTAAAGGTCCCTGATGGTAAGGGAAATCACATGGAATCCCCGAATGGCAATGTGATAAGAACTATGTTCAGTGAATTAGTGTTACTCAGCCAGATGTATGGCAACTCTTCACTTAGGGATGCTTCAGGGAGAGATTCCTGATGCTGAATTTGCTGATGATAGTCGTTTGCTATTTTCTTCACTTTGGCCTCGGGTCGTTTGTATGGAAAGTTGATGATTGAGTGAGCGGCTCATGATTCTATCTGTTGACTTGGGGGAATTGATGAACTGTATGGATATGACATCAGGTGATAGTAGCCCCTGAGCCCCAAGTGCACAAGCGTTTGCAGGGCCTGATGTGCTGGCTTTGGTCTTGAGAAAGGTGCCTGCGCTCTTTGGTGGCTGTGGTGTGTACATGTTGGGGGGGTCTCAGGGGTTGGAAGAGTGATAAATGGGCGGCTACTGACTAGTTGAAGAAGAATGAGAAGACAACCATTGTTTTATGTGTGCTTTTTGTGAGGGAAGGGTGTTTGCCATGACAACATCGGCAAGTCTGCCAACAATCACAGCAATTGCCCAAGATTCTGCCCTAGAAATTGCAGCCTGGAGATTCACCTATCGTATGTCCGGCCATCGTTCCACCTATCGTCCCTGGAGGATTCCCAGTCCACCAGTCTCCTTTTGCTGTGCAGCGGCCCAATAGGTTGATGATGAAAGGTCGTGGCAATCGAAATTCCCCACTTCAATGCAATTCATGTAAATTGAGATAGATTTTATCGTCAACCTGTAATCATGTATCAAATTGATTCAAACTAAATTGTTGGTTTTTGTTGATTTTTGATGTTTCTCATCTCATGTGTTTCTTTTTCCATTGCCATCAGATCACTCAGAGCTCCTCCCTGGAGCTTCCAGCGTTTCGTATGTTTCGCCAGGGCACCGAAGAGCTGCCGGAGCTGCAGAAAGCGCTGGACGCGTGGAACGTGCAGATGCCCAAGGACCTGATGTCGGAGACGCGGAGAGAAGCGCTGGAGGCGCCACAGGACTTGTTTGTTTCCACCGGGTAATGGGGTGATGGTGGTGATATGTGGTGGTTGTTCAATGATTGTCAGTGCTTGGAGTTTGATGAACATAGTTTGATCATCTGGTTGGTGGTTTGGACCATTTTTTATTTTCCATACATTGGGAATAATCATCCTAGGTGACTAATATTTTTCAGAGGGGTCGAAACCACCAACCAGCCATAGTTTGATAATGTTTGATCTTTTGATATTTTGGTTTGGAAATGTTTGGAGTTAGCTTATATATTATGGCCCCCTACTGGCTGCATCTGAAGTTAGTTGAATGGTCATAGAATGAGTTTATGCATGTTTATGCCATGTTCATCTCCCAGTTTTGCTGATTGACGGCTGGGGAGGAAGGTGAATTGAACCCTATAAATCTATAAACATCATGAAACCATATAAAACCCCATTAAATCACATTCAAGTCAATTACATACATCATAATCCCTCTCAACCCCACTGAAACCTATTATAAAATCCCATTTTTTTTACCAGGCCGACTGGCTCGAACGTTTACGACCCGGTGCAACTTGCTTGCCACTCAGCGAGGCGGGGGACATGATGGGACATGGCTGCGGTGTTGGACATGGGATGAAGATATGTTCAAAAGGGGCATTTACCATCTGGTTATTTAACATAGCCATGGAAAATCACCATTTTTAATAGGTAAACCATCTATTTCTATGGGCCATTTTCCATGGCTATGTTAAAAAACAAGAGGGTAACATTATTTGACAAAAAACCTGCGAGAATTACAATTTAAGATGTCCATTCTGAATGGTGGTGCCCATGGTGCCCCACTTTGGAATCGCTAGGTTGGTTGATATATATATATATATATATATTGAAATAAGTATATATATATATATATATATACCCATAGGATCCATGTATGGAATATTTACCAACATTTACCCCATAAATGACCCAAATGTAGGTAAATATACCATACATGGATCCTATGGGATAGGTTAATAATTAGGTCTCGGGCGTTTCAGGTATGGATGGTAGTTATATCTATAGATAACTGTCGAGTTGTAAAGCAACAAACATACCTACAGGGGTTGAAAGAACTCCTACCTAGAGTTTATGGTAGATACATTTGTAGGATGGGTTTATAAACCAACTGTCATAACTGGAGGGACCACCTTGTGAAGCTTATAGCCACAGAACAGGATGAAGGGAAATTGTGCCGGAGAAACCAAAATTTAATGATAACATAAATATTTGGGAATTAAATATTGATAGACGGTAAAATGATGTAAAAATGTAGAGGTTCCTAGATTTTCTCTCAAGAAAATGCCAATGTCCCAATGCAATGAGGAACTGCCATTGCTGATCAATTACGGGATTCGCCCTGACGACCTCAAGCCAAATTCATCAGCTGTCAGGCGAAGAGAACGTATGATGCAGCCATCCTTTTGTCTTGCTTGTTTGTTGTGGCGCATTTTAGATATTTACATACCAAAAAAGTACATATACTTCTAGCGTATGTATATGTGTATATATATATACACATTACACCAGGCCTATGAGGTGATGATCAGCAGCTCGGCAACTTGGATGTGCGAAGGCCAAGGCAATGGCTTTGCAAAGTGAATTAGCCATTTGAACTGGGAGTTATCATTGGAAAAACACCGCAACTAGTAAAGTAGGATTTTGGGAGCAGATGCGGGTGCGTCGACCATCAGAATTTGAAAGGATTTTGCCATCAAGTGTGTGGAGTTGATCTATACAATTGGATTTGTCTCAAGATTGTGAACACCTCTCTAGATGGATTAGATGCAAATTCTATTATGGAAAATGATGGATACCATGTCTTTTTTCCGGGGTCCAAGTGGAAACAAACCATCCGGACGAACATGTCAGACAACCCAGAACTTTAGAGGTAGACCATGGTAGACCCCCAAGAGGCCCAGAAAAGACACGACGAAAGGGTTATGTTTTGGGCGTGCAGAACGGGCGAGAACCTGATCTCCATGTGTTTTTAAGTGTCCTCTTTATATGGAGGAATTGGTGAGACATCTCAAGGTTGCAATAGCCGCCATTCCAGTTTGTATATAAACCAGAGAGAAAGAGAGAAAGAGAGAGAGAGAGGGGGTGATTGCTAGAGAGATGGATCAAAACTATTTATTAAATACATATTTTGTTCATTGTAGTATGTTTGGGGCTAAAGATGCCTGTTTGATTAGATCTCTTCTTTGATCATCATGGACATCATATGACATCACGGTCATCCGATCATCTAAACTCCAAGGAGAAGCGTGAGTATTCCTTGTCGGATTTCGAACAGGAACCTGGGTGAAGAAAAGTAAGGCCATGGCCTCCGGTAGCGAAACATGGTTTGTTGGAAACTGCCAGCATTGTTGATGTGTTCTCAGCGAACTAAAATAACTAAACCTCCATTTAGTTCGTGATTTCCCAGCGGCCCGCCATGTTTGATTGCTGGTATCCATTTCTCTGTAGCATCCTGGTGCTTTGGATGTGTCCCAGGACACACAAGTGTCCCCACCATCGAAACCTCCAGGATGTAGCAGATCATGGTGGAACCGCTGAATTGACCCTGCAGGAAGCATTGCACTTCCTGGAGCAAATGCAGTGAAAAATGCTGGCGGGATTTGATTATCGCTGCTGGAAATCTATTGAGCAGCCGTTCGTTTTTTGGGTGGAACGGTATAGCCTCCGGGACAGCGAGAGAGAGAGAGAGGAATTAAGTAAAACATTCACAACCGGTGTAATATTGCTATAGTTGTGCATAATCTTGTCTAATGAATCCTAACGGTATGACCGGCGTACAACAATTTAAGTCAGCCTCATGGCCCATTTAGATGAGATGCTTCGAAGTTTGTTCCTAACCTTGAGTCGACCTTGCGATCGAAGATTCAATAAGTGACGGGAACTGATATTTGACTTCACGAGCTGCAATTTACAGAGGGCTGAGATTTTTCAAAATATATAGATTGATGTTTGAAACTATTCATAGAATGTATGTGTATATTCATTTGATTTTAATTTTCTATACTGTATATGATATGCATGTATGTATACTGCTTCAGTATATTTTGCCGCATTTCTGCCTATCCCTGGCAAGATATTTTTTACCATGTTGGTCCAGCTTTGTTGTTCCGCAGGCCGTGGCCGCAACCTTGAGCATGATTGAGAAGCTGGAGGAGGTGGTGAAGAAGGACGTTCCCAACAAAAATCGGGTATGATTCATTTCTGATTGGTGATGTGTGTTTTTTTTCTGAGAGCGGTGGCTTCTTGAAGTGCCAATGGCCAATTCCCGACATTTATTCATCACCCATTTCAGGGATCATTGCCGAAAAAATGAAGTGACTGAGGTAGACCAGGCACTTTCCACTGAACGAAGAACAAGTGAACCATTGAAACAAGGAGTATGATCTGTGTCTGTGAGATGATTATACGCATGTGATGATATGTCGTTTATACGTGTTTGCATCTGTTTTTTGAAGATAGCTTGAATTGCTACTAGCTGGGTAGTATATACATGTATCGAAGGAAGTTTAGAAGTCAAACTTCCGACAATATGGACAGATGGAAAAGCAAAGTCAGAGGAGAGAAGAGCAGAAGAGAGAAGAGTAGAAGAGAAAGAGTAAGAAGAAAGAAGATGGAGATGCGCGAAAAGGTAGGAAAGTCGCGATTTTCTGTGTTTTTCCAATGATTTGTGGCTCCGGAGGGTCCAAAAGTAGGCTCGCTAAAGCGGCGGGTGCGGAGCCATGTGGGCAGATGAGAGATGAAAAATTGCACGCTGTTGTGGCGCGAAGCACATTTCGAAGTCAAAACGTACAAAACACGCCAGCTCCGGACCACTGGACCACTTTTGGAAGTTGAGATGTGGAAAAAGGACACGCCGGTGTGGCGCGAAGCACATTTCCAAGTCAAAATTCAAAATACACCATGTTCGGAGCACTTTTGGAAGTTGCAATGTCCAAAGGTTGCACGCCGTTGTGGTGCGAAGCACATTTCCAAGTCAAAATGTACAAAACACACCAGCTCCGGACCACTGGACCACTTTTGGAAGTTGAGATGTGGAAAAAGGACACGCCGTTGTGGCGCGAAGCACATTTCGAAGTCA
>Ga0126342_10000468_pt1 | contig 43959 bp, 33 predicted proteins | sample Cyp1metagenome_FD_92528 | JGI IMG/M metagenome (GOLD analysis project Ga0126342, IMG submission 92528) | Coral microbial communities from Lord Howe Island, Old Settlement Bay, Australia - Cyphastrea 1 metagenome | ecosystem: Host-associated > Invertebrates > Cnidaria > Coral ...
CAGCTTACTCCACTGCGCCCCTGCTTCCCGCATGACGTCGGTGACTTTGTGCCCTGCAGGCATTGACTTCCTGAGCCATGGCAGTGCTAGTGGCGACATGGGATGAATGGAGCCCCTGATCATCCCATCATCACAAACGGGGTTCCTTCTAATGAGTGTATATATATATATAGTTATTATATATGTAGTTACTATATGTATATAATAACTATATATATAATAACTATATATATATGTATATATATATACATTCCACATGACCCATTCATGATATGGGCATAGAATCCATCTGTTGACTCCCTGGCGGACACGCTGCCGAATCCATGGCTGGCAATTGCCAGAGGTAGACCGTGCCGTATTCAAACACAAACCCATCTGCTGACCATGGTACATTTGCGGGGTTGAGCCATCACCCATAGGGGTTTATCTGTGTTAACCTTAAATATGGGGGTATAGGGGTCCTAAGTCATGGTTGACCCCAAATGATCATCCAAGTTGCACTGGCCATGTTTGATATGTCAGGGAAATGGATGAAGTTTGGGGTCCCAAAAATTTGGGAAACAACCATATGGATTATCTAGCATCAAGACTGACCATGAAGTCAAGACGTAGGTGCGCCACCAAAACAGGAGATGGATGATGATGATTGTTAGCTATTACTATCATGATGTGTATTCCAAGCAGGAAATCAGTATATCTAAAACAGAGACTGATACCGATTCCTACGGGTGATATCATGTTGAATTTATGCAAGCACAACAGGACATGGGGATGTTCCCAGCGGGAAAACAATGCAAACCAAATCGAATGTTCTCAGCAAAGCATCACGATGCTTGCACGATTGTCTTGCAGCCACAGCATATACCTCAGACACTGCAGAACAAAATACATTGTTTGAAGCAAAACGGAGATGTTGACTGCTAGTTGAAAAGGGCACTGAAACAATACTGCCGATGGACAGCCCTCCACTTAATGATGTTCCGATTAAATTGAAACCACCATTTTTATAGAAATTCCCATTGCCATGTTTGATTGCCTGAGGATAGCCTTCAGTGACTGCAATGTCAGCCAATTTCTTAGCTGTCCAACTCCTCATTTGGCAAACACCATCACTTGGATTTTTCACATTTCCAGGGATGGACAATGACATGTCAGAAACGCTGTGTTGGCAAAGGTAGGTCAAACCTAAAAAACCATCCCCAGTTGGGGGTATTATATGGTATCCCCCTGTTTAGATGATGAAAAATGACCATAGATGAACCCAAATCCAACTATATCCAAATGGTGAAAAAATCAACCCCCGTAGAAAAGGACTCATCCAGACCATTTCGCAAGAAATGAAACCTCAAAAACTGACCTGTAATTTCCCGAGAAACTGTCGCCCCACAACCAGGTTTGCATGGCATTGCTAGCAATCCAACTACTTGGGGGGGGTCGTAAATGGGTTTTACTCACAGTTTGATACATATATATATATATTATATATATTATATATATATTATATATAGATATAGAATACTCCCACTTTTCTAGAGCATTCTTTCATTGTGTTTTTTTGCAAAGTCGCTCGTGGCCAAAATGGCCTGTGCGGGAAAACGATGTTCAGCCTTTGCCTTCTGACTTTGTTTTTCCCCTTTACCTATACATCCTATACGTTTGCAAAACAAGGAAAACCATTTTGGCATATGGTCACCTATGACAGGTTTGGATGTCGTTCATGTGTCGTTCAGATGTCGTTTCGGATGTCGTTCAAATCACGTGGGATTTCCAAGAGACAAATTTACTGTCAAGATGCAGACCTCAGAGAATGGCAGCTGAACAACGTTCTTTTCAGCAATTTTGTTTTGCTTATTGCCGTCTCAAAAAAAGGGAGATTTGGGCAACCCTTGTGGCGCGGAGTCAGCCTATACCTCAACGCTCCCAACACCTCTACCGCCTCTACCTGAGCCTTTTGAAGGTAGTTTCCGTTTTCAAAATTTCATAGATATGATTTGGATGTCGTTTAGATGTCGTTCAGGATGTCGTTCCCCACCTACAATACCCCCAAAACACTTGAAGCCCAGAATTAGGTGCGGCGATGCGGCTAATTATGAACCAAGGATCACCCAAGACATAGCTAAGTATCGAGTTTTTTTGGCAGCTCACTACTGGTCAACCCCTCTGAAAAATATGGAGGTCAAATGGGGTTATTAATTGTTAGTATTCCCAATATATGGAGAATAATCCAAATGTTCCAAACCACCAAACAGTATAACATGAACAATTACCAGATAGATAGATAGATAGATAGATAGGTAGATAGATAGCTAGCTAGCTAGCTAGCTAGCTAAATAGCTAGATAGCTAGATAGCTAGATAGCTAGATAGATAGATAGATAGACAGATAGATCAATAGAAAGATAAGATAGATAAGATAGATAAGATAAGATAAGATAAGATGGGACAAGATAAGAGAAGATAAGAAAAGATAAGGTAGAAAGAAATATAGATAGATATAGATAGATAGGTAGATAGATAGATAGATGGATAGATAGATGGATAGATAGATAGATAGATGGGGTTCTATGGGTTATACCCCACTAACATATGAGATTCCATGGGTTATACCGTTATACCCCACCTTAAGCTCCAAGGTTGCGCCACGACCGTTCCGAAGCGAGCCACGAACTTAGGGGCCGCTTGGGCATGTTGGGATCACGTTTCGCCTTGGGATGGTCTGATCACAGGATGGCCCGGGATGTACCCAGCATTTAGGCGATTTATCTGAAGACTTACAAGGGGTTCACAGTTCGAAAATTCATGGATTCTGATCATCTCCAATCTGTAAACGGTAATCAAACGATTTGAAGACTGCTCAATTCTTTGGGAATTAAATTTGGTTGTGTAGAAACATCCAAAAATTTTAATGTAAAAATGAGAACGTGAAAATAAACCAGTGGATGGAACGGATACCCTATTTTCAGGCAAACTCTCTTTGGGAACAAGGGCACATGATTTGGTTTACTACTCTACAAGAGAAACACTACAACCTCAAAATGTCGGCTTTCAAGGCTCCCCAGATTTTCTATGAGGTCGACCAAGCCAACTCCCCTCACCCTGGCCAGCCATAGATATCTCTCGGAGATGAATTTCCGAAAGGATGTGAACTCAATTCCTCAATCTTTGTCCAAAAACACGCATCCCAACAAAAAGCATTCAATTTTTTGCGTTTGCTGGCTGATGACTGTTTTCCCATTGAAAGCGAAAGATACGCTTGTACTAAAGTACCCATCCAAACGGTTTGCATCAGTGTTTGATGCTTTGGGTTACTGTGATTTAAACCGCCATTTTTTTGATCATTTTTGGCAGTCTTTCCCGTAACTCTCGACCCATGACTGGACGTTTCACCAAACTCTCCCATATCCCCGCAATGTTGGCCCCCAGTTAATCCAATTGCAGGTATATCCGCCCTAAATTTAATCGTCCTAGTTTTGCGTACCAACTTACCTATCAAAACTCAAAGAAAATTATACTGATATACCGAGGTGTTGCGAAATTTCACCCACACCTCCACATGATTTTTGCGGATTTTCCATGATTTTCCCTCATTTTTGAGGTTGCTAAGCTTCGCCCATCTCCCATTCCCTACGGCCCCGTATAGCATCCCCCACCATCGTGGCACGGCTCGTCTCTCACCAAGACGCGCGCGTCGAGCGCGTCCGACTCGTCCTCTTCTCGGGTTTCAGGATGACGCCGCCCGCGGCCTTGAAATCCTCCAGGTCCTTGGCGTATTTCGCCTTGGCCTTGACCCAAGCCTCGGAGAAACGTCAGATGGGATGGTTTGATGGGTTGATGGGATTGAAAATATTGGAACACACACTCCCCGAAGCGAGAGACATGAGATGAGATGAGATGAATCGTGTCATGATATCGCCATGTATAATTCAAGACTTCAAATTAATCCCAGTCAACAAGAGCATCTTCGGCATGACATGTTGATAATTGACGTGAAAGTGAAAACAACTTTGGCGAGGCGGTTCTTGGCTTAGCCGCTTGCCATGAGGATGAAATTGCTGACGAAGTTCACTGTCGAGCCTACGTAATTGAAAAACGTAATTGAAAAACGTAATGTTGCAGGTACGCAGATTGGCGTCCCAATCTCCAGATCAAATGGGTGTCTTCGGTGGTAGCGGTCCCAAGTGATCTGCCGCTACCCCCTGCTAGTGATTGTTGGTTATTTATATTTATATTATATGAAGAATTATATCTTTGAACGGCAAAAAACAATTATAGAAAATCCATCAAAAATGATATGGAAACACACCACAATGTTGATGTTCTATTTAAACCCCCCCAAACATTTTAGGCAAAAAACAATGAGGCCCAACAATGGCCTGGGGTACCTGGAAACGTATTCCCCAATGAAGTGCCTACTTGAAAACGAACACATGAATGGATTCTGTGGTCAGTTTAGCATTCCCAAATAAGTTGCCGAAGTAAAAAAGAATACATAAGTGGATTCTCTCGTTTTAGCACTCCCGAACGAACTGCCTAACTGAAAAGGAATACACATGTTTTCATTTTAGTATTGCTGATTAAATTGCGTACTCGAAAACGATTTCATTAGTTCCAAGCCGCACTAATGGCAAACACATTACTTTCAAGGTCTTTTTGGGGTTGACGCATCATGTTGCGAAGGAAAGGTGTCCTTGGTCCCAAAAGCTGTGTTTTGATTAGTTCCAACCCACACTAATGTCAAACAAAAAAGTTTCAAAGGGGGTTGGAGTTGACACGAAGGTACGATTTTTTTGGTACCAAAAGCTGTATTTTCACTAGGTTCAAGCCACATTAATGCCAAACACACCACTTTTCAAAAAAGGTTAAGTTGTTCCAGCTTCCAGCTCAAAGGATGGTGAGGGTTTCAGGAAGGGTTTGAGAAAGGGATGCCACCAAAAAAAACATTGTGAGCGTATTTCAGAATACCTTATTTCCGGAGGGCCTCCAAATAAAATATTTGGTTCATGGGGTAGTTGAGCATCTTATTCTTTAAAAGGAAATTAAATGTGAAAGGTTTTGAGAAATTCATTGAACCGCCAAATTTTCAGGTCGATGTCTCGGGCCGCTGGCGGGTTAATCAAGGAATTTTGGGCCCTTAGGGCGTGAAATCATTAATTATTATCTATAGATGTTAGGTGGCTTGAGGGCTCACCCCCTTTGCACGATTGATTTTTATTGATTTTTAGGATTACTGCGAAAGGGTATTAAAAGGAAATCGAGCATTTGAGCCCTTTTGATTTTCTTCAATTCCACATTTTTTCAGAAAAGGTTGAGTTGTTCCAGCTTCCAGCCCAAAGGGTTTTGAAGGTTTCAGAAAGGGTTTGAGAAAGGGTTGGCCCCCCCGCCAAAAAAAGGGGATCGTATTTCAGAATACATTATTTCGGGTGGCATGGGGTGGCACTCTAAAGAAAGTATTTGGTTCAAGGGGGACTTGGGCATCTTATTCTTTAAAAGGGATTCAATTAGGAAAGGAATTGAGACATGAATTGAACCACCAAAGTTTAGGCCCTTGAGATCCAAATACTAGATTTAGATCGATTTAGGGGGTGAAGTCATTCATTATTGTTTTGATGTTAGGTGGCTTCAGGGCTACCCCCTTTGTGCGATGTTTTGTATGGTTTAAAAGGGTTGTAAATAGCAATCGATCAATTCAGATCTTTCGAGATTCCGATTTAATGTATTAATTTGATCTTTGAGGTCAGACTCAGAATTAAAGAGGGAAAACACAAAATTCATCAATTCAGTTTTTTGTTAAAACAAACACATGAAAAAGAACCGCATTCCAAAAATCGGCTGGCGTGCTTTATTACGCGGGGGGGATTCATCTTTCCCTGGGGATTTGGCGTACGAGTACTGATAATTGATGGGTGGGTTAGTGGTGGCGTGAGAACATTACTGATAATGATAGAAATGGCAAACATAAAAACTTGAAACTTACTTGATATCTGTGTATATATATATACATACAATACATTTTGAGCACCCCCAGCCCAAGAAAGAACATATATTGACTGCTATTCTCGTTGCGGAGTTTATTTATATGTCTTTTACCGGCTTGCTATATATATATATATTAAACACGTATATTTATAGTAATATATAAGGGTTCAAGGTATCTGGATTAGAACTTGAGATAATAATGGTTGATTGGTTCATGTTCATGATCTTTGATGGTTGGTTCACTTTTCACAACCCCATGTTTAATGGGAAAACATGCTGGTTTCCCTTCTGAACTTCATGAGTTGCTGGTTCTACACCACCCAAACACCCAAATTCACATGTGAGTCTTGGCCACTCAATGAAGACCCCACCAGTTGTCACTGTATGTCACCCTCCAGTCATGCTTAATAGGTAAATCATCTGTAAATGGACCATTTTCCACAGCAATGTTCATTTACCAAAGGATAATCCAATACAAATGCTTTCTGGTGTTTCGACCAATCTTCTTGTTGGTTGATCCAACACTTCCGGGCCAGACCTAAGGGTATGCTACTAAGGGAAACACGGGGACAGTCAATGGACCCCAGTCATCAAATAAATATTAACATCAGTGCCACATGGCACGATTGTGCCAACATAATTATCATCTCATCAGCAGGACTCTGCACAGCAGCTGTCCCAGTTACCAGCTTTTCACCCAGGGTTGCTAACATTGGTAAGATGTTCATCTGTCTTGGGTTCAATATAGGGCCCCTGCCATCTTTCTCTCACAGACCAAATATTCGTCACTTGGTACTAGTTCCCTGATCTTCCCCGTGACGAAGCACTGCATGCACCTGTTTTAGTACGGAAATCATGGTTTAATGATCTACAAATATTGGAGCTGATCTTGAACGGCAGAACTGTCACCACCATAGTCTGGATCGCCCCAGGTAACCACTGATCCATCAGCCAAGACTGCAGCAAATGCGCCGGCTGTGCCCTGAATCTCCTGCACATTGCTCAGCTGATGCTGAACTGCAGAGCAGTCACCACCTTGGTCTGGGTTGCCCCAGGTAACCACTGATCCATTAGCCAAGATTGCAGCGAAGGCCGCAGTTGCGGCCTGAATTTGCTCCACATTACTCAGCTGCTGTTGAACTGCAGAGCAGTCACCACCAAAGTCTGGCTTGCCCCAGGCAACCGCTGATCCATCCGCTAGGATTGCAGCAAAAGCGCCACCTGTGGCCTGAATCTGCTGCACATTCTGCAGCTGATGCTGAACTGCAGAGCAGTCACCACCAGAATCTGGAAGGCCCCAAGCAACCACAGATCCATCGGCTAAGATCGCAGCAAATGCGCAACCTGTGGCCTGAATTTGCTGCACATTCTGCAGCTGATGCTGAACTGCAGAGCAGTCACCACCAAAAACTGGTTCCCCCCAGGCAACCACTGATCCATCAAACAAGATCGCAGCAAATGCGCAACTGGTGGCCTGAATTTGCTGCACATTCCTGAGCTGATGTTGAACTGCAGAGCAGTCACCACCAAAGGATGGTTCTCCCCAGGCAACCACTGATGCATTGGCCAAGATTGCGGCAAACGAGCCAACTTTTGTAGCCTGAATTCGCTCCACATTCCTCAGCTGATCTTGAATTGCCGAGCAGTCCCCACCAGACTCAGGATCCCCCCATGCGACCACTGATGCGTCCGCCAGGATTGCGGCAAATGCGCCGCCTGTGCCCTGAATCTCCTGCACATTGCTCAGCTGATGCTGAACTGCAGAGCAGTCACCACCTTGGTCTGAGTTGCCCCAGGTAACCACTGATCCATTAGCCAAGATTGCAGCGAATGCACCGCCATACGTGGCCTGAATTTGCTGCACATTCTGCAGCTGATGCTGAACTGCAGAGCAGTCGCCGCCATAGCCTGGATGCCCCCAAGCAACCACTGACCCATCTGCTGAGATCGCAGCAAACGCCCAAAGTGTGGCCTGGATTTGCTGCACATTCCTGAGCTGATTTTGAACTGGAGAGCAGTCACCGCCTCGGTCTGGCCTGCCCCAGCTAAGCATCAGATCGTTACCTCCACAGATCGCAAAAGCGTAGATTCCTGCTTTTACTCTGACTTGTCCTGCCACAGCTGTTAGGTGCTCTCCGTCTTGCACCCCCGCAGCTTGCAAAGAGTCCAATGGATTGGTCAGGACGTGTCCCTGCACAGTGACCAGTTTCAGAAAGCCCTTTCCGAATGTGTGTTGGGCCAGAATTTTTAAGTCCCCCACTTTGGAGTGCTCAGGGAGTAACAAAGTCTCTCCAGAACCGCTCGGGAACAATACGTTCACTCTAAGCATTCGAAGAAGGTAGACGAAAACGAAGCGTTCTAGACGCCAACATCTTGAGCCGTAGGTGCCACAGTCTGAAAATGGTGACCCCTTGAATTCACTTCGCAAACTCATACAAGAGCATCCGGTGGTAAAAGGAATCAGCCTATCCCAATCTTTGCGTTCTAATAGATCCTGTCCTTTTATAGTTGGTTAGATCATATGCAAATGCATATTGATTATCTATTGGATAGGTTATGCAGTATAACATACCTGGGGAATCCTTTTTGGGAACTTCTGCCGAAATTACATTTCAGCATAGGAATCGCCGAATTCTAAAATTTCTGCCGAAAACAGATAAAATTGCCGACAATTTTCAATTCTGCCGAGATAGAGTTTTCATGGGCTGTGCTTATTTGTAACCAATGCTGAGTCCGGGTAATTCCGCCGAAATTGCGGGCAATTCCGCCGTTTCGGGCAATTCTGCCGAAATCTGCCGACATTTTTTTTGACTTTACTGGGGCAAGCATTCAACAATCAATTCTGCCGAAATTGGTCTCCAATGATGGAATTCCGCCGAAAGCCGTTTTTAAGAGCGAAATCTGAAAATTCTGCCGACATCGTAAATTGGCAAAAACTTCCATACATTTGGAGCTCTCAGGTATGATGGAATTGTGATGTAATATGCTGTGATATTGTGCCTAAACTGGATAATCAACCTGATCCTGCTCAAGAAGTATGATATAGTATAATCACTGTGCTATACTGTGCGAAAGCAGCTAATAATGGTCCATCCCAGTGCTTCTGGAAAGGGATGGAAAGGGATCGCCTAAGCCGGTTGTAATTGTAGGTTTACGATTGGGTTTGCCACATTTACTTACTTTCTCCTATGGGTGGCGATATTTGATCATTGCAAGAAATACCTTAAACGTTGACATATAGGCAAAATGAAGCGGCAACAGGGAGAGTTGTTGATCATCAATTATCCATGTATGGTTATTTCTGTGTAACGTCGTTTTCACTTTTTTCTGCCGGCAAAATAATCTTAAATCATCAGCTATGGACTCAAGTGTTCCAATATCCTGATTTCCATTGCCAACTGGGGAACTTCAGCCTAGCTGTGGGAGTTGAACAAAAACATCATCATCATCATCATCATCATCTCATCATCATCATCATCATCATGATCATGATCATGATCATGATCATGATCCTTCTTCAAGATATTTTTGTGGTTTCTGAATGTTTCTGATGATTTCAAGTGCCTTTTCCTCGACGATTTCAATTAACTAGTTGGTAAAATGGATGCTTATCCCCGCATCCATGAGAAAAAAAACACCATATCAACCAAAATGAAACTCAAAAACCAGGTACTGCCAGCTGGCGCCACAGGAATCTTATTGATTCAATCCCCGTTTCTGTTGCTTCAACTGGTGAACCATTGGTGCTGCTGGTGGTTCAACTGGTGGCGCGTGATATCACCATTTGGTGATGATCATCCCCAGGTTGATCTTGGGGCAACACCTTGTGGTAGCTACTCCCCACAAAATATTCCCGTGATTCTAGATAAGACCATAGGAATTCACCTTTAGTTCCTATTTTGACTGGTTATAATGCCTGTTTATGATGATTGATGTGGAAATAAAATAATACTTCCCCATTGTTTTCCCTTGAATTCGCATTGACTATCGCCAAACGTATTCGAGTTTGTCCTATAGTGAAACCCTATATTGGCTGCTTAAACTAGCATTAAACGACCAGTACAAATGGTTTGTACGAAATATCACCAGTTTTTGAATTGGTAGCATCTTCCCCATTATATTCTCATGAGGAACTCTCAAGCATATTCCCGTGTTCTCCCATTATAGTTGGCAGTATATCCCATTATGGTTGGACCAACAATGGTTCAATCCAATTAGTAACAAACTTGACCAGCAAGATATCCCCTCATCCCATTTCATCCAGGTCCACACCTTGCCATATTTTTCCTGACTAAGTCCAAATCAAAAATACCCATTGCTTGAGGTCGGTATCAAAAGTCGCCGAGCTGCCGCTTCGTAGGGTTTCTTCTTCGCTGCGCTGAGCTTCTTCCACTGTTGTCCGGCCTCTTTGGCGACCAACGTGACACTGTTGGTGCCAAGTTTCTCCACGATGCTCTCGCGGTTGTCGTTCAGCCAACCTGGGGTTTGATAAGTGATGCATGGTGAAAAGATCCAAGTTTTAAGGGATTGACATGAATATGACATGTGCTTTTGTATAGATTCAGATAGATTCATATACTGATGAGATTAGATTTTGAGAATGTGATTGATATATATATATATATGGCATAATGGGAATATAATGGGTATAGTGGTGATATGATGGGAACATAATGGCTATATGGATGTATATAGTAGAAGGTGACTTAACTTATTGTGTTTTTGCTAAAGGAAACATGGTGCTCAAACAGTGGTCATTTTGTATCTTTAGGGGATAGTCCCACTTATACATGGGTTATAAACCACTTACTATGGATAAACCCTCATATATGATATATATATATGTGATATTTATTGATACGCGCATGACATTTAAGCTAGCACTGGGACATGAGATGCACTGCTGAAGGGCAAGAATGATATCTTTGAGTAGCTGGTCAGGTAGTATAAACCTACTAGTACTAGCAAATGATCAACCAACAACAGGTTTTGGCGGGTTAATGTAACATGTTCATCTGGCTGTTTTGGGAACTTGGCAGCTGAAGATTCTCGTCACGGATGCGATTCATCTCCCGTGGGATGATGTACTGCCCGGGAAAATCCACGACTCTACGATCAATCTTGCGGGGTTCTTGCCCGGTGTTCCTTACACTGAGCCAATCCAATGAATTGTGTAGAGATTTTATCCATCAAAGAGTGAATTCACCATCCAATATCACCATCCAATATCCAATGTCAGGTTCATGTGGCTTCTAGCTTGGAACATCGGAAGTGCAGAAGTAATTCGTAATGTGTCGGGATGATTTCCCCAGTAATTCGTAATTCTTAGCTGGGACAAAGCCAAATCAATCCAAATCCCATGGATTCAGGGGTTAAATCTCGTGGATCGTTCAATCCAAACGCCCCATCTTTTCAGATCCAATATCCAGTTTTGCCCTGGTTTCCTCCAATGTCCCCATTGGCTTAATGCAAAAAATACTCCAACACAATGGCAACCATTAAGTACTATAGTTTCAGCTTGTTTCGATGTAGTTTTCTATCGTTTTGTCTAATGGATGTGGATATCCCACTGATTTTCAAGTAAAATATCCAGCCAGTGAAATCACCAGTGGCTTAATCTCACTGAGCTCGCCGCTCATGTAGGACGAGGCTGGTCGCTTTGGCGGAACCAGTTCATCGCCTGACTGAGCTCAGAACATCACCGAAAAGGCCAACCCAATATTTTTGTTTTTAACGGCGAACTAGGTATGATATAACATGTGCATATATATATATATACACTATATATATAGTATATATATATGCTATATATATACTATATATATACAATATAAAATATATACTACATATATATACTACATATATATATATATATATATATACTATATATATACTACATATATATATATATACTATATATATATAAACTATATATATACTATACATTTATATACTACATATATATATATATACACTACACGTGTATATATATATATGTACTATACATATACTACATACTCACATAAATAATAAGTATAGAAATATGAGTTTATTATGAGGTTATACTATTTTTTATACCCTACTGTAAACAAACATTAGTTATAGAGATGTTATAGAGGTGGAATCCCCGCCAGTTAAGTAGATCAACTTTTTGAACGGGTTTCCCCATGTGTCTTCCACATCTGTTCGATTGTTCGTAATTTTGTATGTACCGCAGGGTATATACTGTAAGTTTATATCTGGTGATGCAACTTGGGGATTTCAATTTAATATATCTATATCATTCTATATCCAAGTATGTCTTGAGTTTCAACTTAGGGGTATATTGCATCCACATCTATTTGGGTGATGCTGGAAATCCTAACCAGGCACCTGTTGCTTTTCGTGCACTGCGCGCTATCAACGGCGGCGAAGTCGGCACGCTTTGGGTCGTGATGAAAGCGGTGCGCAGGGTGCAGGTAGCTGCGCAGAGCGCCACACCCAGTGACAGCAGCAGAGGCAAAGGACCTGCCAAGCTTTGGAAGGAGCTACTCATTGGATATCTGGATAAAAATTGGAAGATGGTGTGCATGGTACCACCTCACCCAAAACCACCCCATGCGTAGGGAGAATCTTCAAACACAAAGATTTCCCAAAGGCGTAGAAAATCCAGAAGAATCAGAAGCAAAACATGTTTTCCGGGTATGCCCCATCAAGAACTTTGATACGTTTAGCAAACCAGGAATCATTTGGTCGGCTCCCAAAATGGACCCTGAAATCATCACCGAGTTTACATATATTCCCGGACAATGTCTTAGTAAGATCCCTGTCCTGTGATAGCCACATTAAGGGTGCATTTCGTACTTTGATGGGCCAGCAGGTTCGCAAAAGGCCTACACTAGATGGATAAGATACTCTAACCCTGCAAAAATTACTAATCCCTCCGCCCCAAAAATCTGCTTGTTCAGTGCTGGTGCTAGCAAGTGTGGTGTTGGGGGGTTGATTCTTTCGTCCATTGCACCTGAGCTGATAATGGATAACATTGAACTTTCGCCGCGGGGGCGTTTGTATCCAAGAAAGGTTTGAAGTTTGAATATGTTGCCAATCCATGTTGATCCACGTTGGTATTCGACTAAAACCCGTTTATATTGGGACTTTGCATGGGCTATATATAACCATATATAACCAGTATAATTAACCCTCACACTCACCGGGTCACCAGGTGGCTGTGAAAAACCGTGACCTCCCATCCGCCGCATCGTTCGACCCATGGCCGGTGAACCGATCGCACGACGCACCGAGCACTGTGGCGGGTTCGAACCTGGACTGCAGCTGCACATGACATGACGAATTTGTCATACCATATGGCATACCATATGGCATATGGATGTCTGAAAATGGGGATAAATGGGGTATAGCCATGTATAGCCTCAAAATGACTTCTTCTTGTTGCAATTTGCACTGATCAACCATTGAAGCCATCAAAATCGCTACGGCTTTCCCGGCTTTCCCATTGACAAATTGCAATCTTTGGGCATGGATATGGGGGGTTCCATGGGTTTCCTAAAGTAGGGCATCGGGGTACCCCAAATCCAGTCGTCATGGATGACCATGACTTAGCATTGAAACCCATGCTGACTTGGGGGGTACCCGCATTTCAGGAAACCTCAATATATGTGAATTGGGGTACGACCAGCTGCAACCACATTGCTGTACATATTTTGACTTTAAAGTCAGGACGAAAGCACACATTACTGATGAAAGGGTTGATCAATTTTTGGGGCTATTTGGCCAAATCTTGGATGTCACACCTTACCGAACTCTCAAACTTGGGTTAGTAACAAACTACTGTTATCAGTTATCAGCAACTGACTCATTTGGACAAACCGCCAGATTATGGGTCAAATGTGACATCGCAGAAGCAAATGACCCCGGATCGAATCTGTGCAAAGGCCGTTGTTTTCTGTCCATGTTGAATTTCTTTCAAGTGATCACTGGAACTTGAGTCGCAACAAGTCACCTATGGACCTATGTCGACCTATGTCGACCTCCCCAGGATCTGTGTCGCAGCTTGACCAACGGCCCCTTTTTAAGCTGCACTGTATCCGTTGCATTGGCTGCTGACGCCCCGAGGCGAAACGATGGCATGAAAAGCGGCAAATCTGAGGACTGTGGTCAACTCACTCAACCGTAGCCCAATCAAAACATCCATTTACCCCATCAATCATAGAATTGGATGATGGGAAAAACCATGGTTTCCTGTAGATTTTCCCTTAAACCAATCCAATGAATCAAGTACCAGAAATATCCAGAACATATTGGACATTGTGAAACCAACATTTGACCCATGGTCCATGTCCATACTATGGACTCACGGGGTGCGAGAGAGCCAAAGAGCCTTGGCCGCACAACGCAGGCAGGTGCGGATCCCTGCGGTGTCATCAAACGTGGCTGGAAACTTCCTGTTTTTTTGGAGGTTTTTTGAATGGGACACAAAAAACTATCAGTGGCGCATCAATGGCGCATTTTCCAGTGCCAGCTTTGAGAACACCGGAAGGTATCTAATATAGGAAGAAAGTTCACTTGCAAAAAAGGATGACTTCACCAACAAACGTTTATCCGGATAAAACATCGGCAAAATTCGGCAAATGTCACTGGACAAAGTGAGTGTATCACCATACATCACCAACCAGATGGGGAATGAATAGACCCAAAAAGTAATGTTCAGTAAGTAATGTGCATTCCCCAGCAGAGACGATCATTGCGTGACCATGTGAGACCCAGGAGACTTGGGATACTTGGGGTATCTTGGGGTAATGTCAACCGAGGCTTCATAAACCCCTGGCCAGTTGGGAGGCTGCCATTTTGGTAGCAGATTGTGCCACCTTCCAATGAATCTATACAAGTTCAGTCCATTTCTATGTAAGTCAAGGGTCAAAACATGCTATGAGTTATAAAGTTTATGGTCATCCATCCCATAATGGGAATCCAAACATAGTGGGTATATAAATCCTTATGAAAATGGATTGACGACCACCCCGCCAAATAATATGGCTTCATCACAATCCAACTTTTCACCACGTCACCCATATCTTTTTACCTGGGAAATCCATCCAAGGGTCAACAACCCCACCTCGGATGTGATTGTTCTGTCAATGTGTGTTTCTTATGTTCTTACCAGTCACAAACTCATGTAAGACCTTGGGCGTCATACATGGTTTGTCATTTTTTGTCATATTTAAGCAGTGTTCAAAACTATCCTCTGTCATTCCGTTCTACTGATTGGTTGATAGGGGGGGATTTCCATAACAAAAATTTATCAAATAGATCATCTAATATCCAAGATGCTAATTTCAAATAGTTCTACTGATCCATCTATTATAGATAATGATAATCCAATATTCAATTGGAAGTTTAAGCTCATTCTTCGAAATAACGCATCTCTTTGCTGGGTGCTAGGATTCATGAAGCTGGCATGCACAAGCGCAATTGAACCTGGCAGTTGTGCTTAAATGTCCCCATGAGACCACGTTGTTGTGTTTGTTAATCATAACACAACTTTTTGTGCTTTCTCTTGCTAAATTGATACGAAATTACTAACCATCGATTGAATCCATTGTTCGTTTGTTGTCAGGTCGATCTAAAGAGGCAACAACACGCCAGGTTGGATTAACAGGTTGCCTGGCAATACATACCAAACAACATATCATCATATGGGGGTTTCCTAAGTCATGGGGCTACCTCCAAATCATCCAAGTTATAACATGAACCAAGCCGCAGCCGAAAATCATTCTGCGGATTCGAAACATTAGGCCATAGACTGAGCTGAAATCCCAAACTTCTTGATGGTTAAACAAAAAAAACCGGAAAACAAAATCCTATCCCATTCAAAATATCCATTGTATCAGGTGATAAAAAAGCGTTACTTTACTCAACGCTTCGACGCTTCGAAACCCAAGGAGGTCCGTGAAGCATCAATCCCAGAGCTCCGGGTAGCATTGAACCTGCGCGCCATGGGATTATGGGATTACCCACTGATTATCCCAGTTCCTCACCAGGAAATCCCATGGCCATCCATGGCCCCCAAAAAGAAGTGGCTCCTATTCGATCCGGAAATTTACGTGTTTGATAGAGCCAAAATCCAGACTTCATCATGGTCATCAGGAGAAATACCATGGGATTTCATGATTTATATCGCCAAAAATTGGAAATCTAACTGGACACTGAACACTTTATTTATTTTGACTTCATGGCAGTTGCAGTACTATGGGACCAGTTTTCTTTGGGTGATGTGCATAAGGATTTCGCAGCCTGAGTTTCTGCCAATCCATTGTGTTTTTTTTGCGCACCCCATCGGTTGAAACCTTGGGTAACAATGTTATATGGGGATGGGTCAAAACCCTGGTACCGTGCCGTGAACCCCAAGTCATAGCTGGGTTAAAATGGATGTGAATAACCCACTAAAAATGGTATTTTCATAGGTATTGACCCATATAAATTATACATGTCATGAATGTTTTTATTAATGCATATAATGCGGTATACCGATTTAATGATTAGTGCGGTGGGGCCCTATTGTGAAAAGTTTTTCCAACATAATTCAGTTTCCTGAAATTGCTTGGGTGGAACCCTACTGCAAAAAAAAGAATCAGACAATTTTTTTCAGGCGGAGCAAATCAGGTCCAAGAAAAAAATCGTTCTTGCAGGTCCAGCCCCTTCTTGGAGTATTTTTTCCTTAAATTCAAAAACCTGTTGTCCACCCTTTGTCTTAGTATAGCTGCTGTATCTTGCTCACCCCAATCATCTTGAATCTTCAAAATGTAATTTCCCCAACTCATTAATTTCTTATTGGACACTTATTAAGAAACCGCACCCAAACAATGTTTCAAGAGGGTACCCCATGAGTGACTCAGATCCTCAACATAGTTGCTTGGATGGTACTTTATTGTGCTAAGGCTGCTAAGGAAATTCTGGGGTACAAAGAGAATAAAACATGTTATCCACGTTTCTTGGTGTGAAGCTGTCTGTCACTTGTGAAGTCCATGCTTCTCCTTTGATTTCTTTGAGATTTAAAAGGAAAATCAATTGAAAGTAGATTGATTTCAATTGAAGCCCTTACCAATATATTTCTTTTAGACTCTAAAGGAACATGAATTGAACGTAGATGGGCATGAATTGACATCCTTACTTATCCTTAGATTTCATTTAAATTATAAAATACAATAAATTGAAAGTACATTCAAATGAATTGAAATCCTTACTAATCCTGATGTTTTTGAGATTTAGAAGGAAAATCAATCGAACGTAAATTGGCATCAACTGAAATCCTTTCTTAAGTTGATCATCCTGAGTTCCCCAGACCTGGTCCCAAGAAAGTTTTGAATAATAGAGTATACCTCAATTGTTTGGGGGGGCCCAACACTAAATCAGTATCCAACATTAGCTATAATTACATAACTCGAATCTGGCCATTGGAATGTATTGGGTGCCGTGCCATCTTTGCCACTACGCTCCAAATTATCAGGACACTCTCGAATCAGAGGAGTTTCAGGTGTAAAACTAGCCATCCAGTCGACTCAGATGAGGCTTGGAGAAAATTTCGCCCGTTTTTCCAATCTCATGAAATATTCATTGTTTGTTGTTTACTATGGGTTTTATTATGTCAAAAACTCATCCCCAATAATCCCAGTAGTATAACTCCCTTAAAAAAAAAAAAAAAACAACAACAAAACTGTTATTATTGGGGATGAGTATAACCTACAAGACGGTTTTCTACTGGGATTGGGATTTTTTTGCTGGGATGAGTATAACTTTTATAATCCCAGCGGATGGGAATAGTTTTACTACTTTTATAATCCAAAAAATATGTAAAAAGTCCAATCCCAGTATATAAGTATATCCCGCTTTTTTTTAGCAGTTAGACTGGGCAGTAGTATAATCCCAGCATATCCCATTTTTTACTCAGAAAAACCCACAGATTCCCATGCCATGCCCAGCTCGCTTCGCCTGTGGGTTGACTCATCGCTGGAACTTCCCTCCACGTCATCCGTTGATTCGTCCCCGCTCTCGATCATCTGCAGAAAAAAGAGACGGCGAATCCAACAAGTTTTGTGGATTTAAGCAGTAGAAAAGGAGGCCATAGAAATCACCAGAAGAAACTCAACAAAAAAAACAACCTGTGGATTGAAGAGATTTAGTATGATTGGGGATGAAGCAGTAAAAAAAATAGGGTGGTCCAACGGTCCAACGGAGAAAAATGGGGATCTTAACCTGTAGACGTCGATCATCATTTCAATTAATTCCCAAGTCTGATTTGTTTCACCATTTGGGCGATGATTCAGCTGGACAAGTCAGCATTTGTTGGGAGGTTGCAGTGAGGCCGCCATAAACTATTCAGATTCATTTATTTCTGGTTGGTGGTTGGGCCAGCCCTGAAATATATGATATTGTAATAGGAGCACTACCACCGCGCAGGGATGAAACACACATGGAACCGCCAAACAGATGTACTAACGAAATTTGGGGTTCGTACCATTATCTAGTTGAAAATTGTTGGCAACTGGCAAAAACCTCTAATAGACTGGGAATGACTGAACTAATAAAGGGCTCAGTTGCTATGTAATATCTCACTTCAATGACCACCCTGGTGGGGTCTTCAACTTCGTTGTTTTCCTGTGATATTTCACAGCAAATCAGTTGCTCGGACTCCGATCCTCGTCAATATGTCCCTGAGAAGTGGGGATGCTGCGTCTGTTTCCAATTTTTTGACATTCAGCGTCTCCATCTGTGATGGAGAAATTATGATAAACAATCATTTCCTGTTACTGTAGATCGATTCTCCATTTTCCTTGGTTGGCTCCCAATTTGGGTCGGTTGAAATTTTGTTTCTCCTAAATCCCCCTCCACTTTCTGCTTGGTGCCGCCCCAACAACGTCCCCCCTCAGGCGCAACCTGCTCCTTCTTGGAGCAAAAACATCGACAACGACGGCGACAAGGGCCACAACACAGGCACTCGCTCAACACCCTCGGTGTTTTTTTTGCTGGGGGCTTCGCTAACAACCAAATATTGTTGGGCACTTGAATATCATGAACTGTACCCTTGTTGTCATAACATGATTGTTCATCATAAATCATAAACCCCTTGATGTTTACGTATAATATAGGTACTTCAAGGAACCGAATAGATTTCGTTTTGATCTCCGATATAACCCGGCAAAAACCCTGTTCAAGGATCAACACAACCGTGGAGGGTCCAACTTGAGATCTTGACATCCAAGAATGGGACATGAGGTGACGGTCATGATGCGCACAAAAACATGGATTTAATGGGATACTCATGGGATACCCTCCAGCAATTTGACAGTTTACTATGGAAACCGTGGCCCATTTATAGATTATTTACCTATTCTTGAAAGGGTGATTTCCATAGCAAACTGCTAAATTACCAAAAATTATCCCACACAACTTTGTGACCAAAGGCCACAGACCACACGGTTCCCGGTTCAAGCAATTCATTGGCCCAGGAGCAAAAGGAGGACGTAGAACAGAGTTGGGAGGTTCATGAAAAAGATGCATCCTCAATGGTTTAGGACCAGGTACAACGCACATGTCACATCATGTCACCATGAATCATCAAGGAAGTGGCGTTGGTCAATGTTTTAGAATCATCTAATTAGTTTTTTTTCCTTGTTTGATTCTGTTGGAAGAAATTCAAAGCCACTATATAGAGGGAAATGTTGATGGTAATGGCTCAAAGTGAGGTTATAAATTTGGTCGACCACACAGTGTTCCAAACAAAAAAATCAATGGTCCAATACAACTGTATCCCTCCATTGCCCGCATTTCGTCTTTGGTTCCCAGGTTTTTGGTTTGATTTACCACTAAAGTTGGATATCCGCTGCCTCTCCACAACCTTTTTTTTGCCACCACATATTAGGTTTGGCTGAATCGCTGAAACTTTGTGTTATATTTTTTACACATGCATTTATTCATGTTTAGTGGTTGTAGAAACCCTTGGTGATATCTTGTGAATAAGAATATCCCTAGTGGTTTTCAGTGTGGTTTGATTGTCTGCTACCGAATGGGCCTATGGATGCCCTTGACCAAGAGACTCAAGCAGCGTTCCACGCATCGACAACAGCATTTGGCTTGTCGAGCTAAGCAAGAGCAAGCATCCCTGCGCCGCAGAAAGAGGTCATGGTGAAGCAGTTTTTATGGCTAGGAACAGGCTTCCAGACAGACTTCCTCTGTGAAAATCAGCTCGTAAGGGGAAACATACAAAATGGCAAAAAATGCCGCAGGACCCCATAAGTGACATGAAGTCAGCCACCCAGTCCCTGTGTTTTTGCCAAATGGAAGTGTTTGTTGAACTTGAAGTGAGAGGAGCCTCTTATGCAGTTTCTTGCTGAAGCAACCGAAGATTGAATTGTTTTTTGGCCTTTTGACGCCCCAACCAAGACCACCAGTTACACTATGTGTTATCTCCTGACCAACAAACGCCCAAAAATGTGACCCGTCCTGTTTTCCGCGTAGCAATCTTCCAAGACCACAGATTGCGTGGTGCCCTTGAGAAAGACCTCCTGTGGAAGCCAGTCCGGGACTAACCCTAGACTGGGAACCCCCACATGGGAATAGACTCCGACAATAAATCAAGGGTCTTTTGCTCCCAAAACAGTGTGTCCACACTGAGGGGTTCTCACGGTAAGGGTTAAGGGCGGGGTTAGATCGGGGTACGCTCTCTGGCCCCCGGCATTTTTCCTCAAAATTCTCGCATGAAATGGCTCTTGTGACATGTCCGTGTGCATCGTAAGCCCAAGTTCTGGGGCGCGGCATTTTACATTGACTTCCTACCCCCCACACTCTTTGGGGTCTCTTGCCGATGTAATTTGATATTTACAGGTAAACATACAAAAAGATGTGGAAAACCAATGGTTTCCCTAGGAACATGATCTTGGACGATTTCCCTACTCAACAATGGTGGGCAGAAATATGTTCAAGTCAATGGGGGGTTTGCTACGAGTAGTAAGAAGAAACCAAGAAATGATCCATAATTGCGAAGTTCCCCTACTGCTATCAACATGTACCAACATTCATGTACATATATATATATATACGCGTATATATGGTGATGTTGTTTTTGAGGTTGCTATGATCTGCGCACATGTGGTTCAAGTCATGGGCTGATCTAGATGTTGTTTCAGTCTGATGTCAAAAACAATCATCAATGAACCGGTACCCAACATCTAGATTGAGAAATGATTCTCTATTCATGGATAAACAGTGATACTCGTAGACATCTCCATATATCCATGTAACTTGTGCTGATTAGTTCATCTTTGAGGATTTTATCTACCTGAATTTGATTCATTCGCCAAGCTAAAAATCACTGAAGCTTCCGGCTGTGGATGATTCCACGCAACCCAACCATCATTCCAGTGACATCACGACATGAGATCATTGTGATCCGTCCAGGTATAGTCCATGATATTCCTTTTATGATCCTGTATTAGTGAAATCCCCTCATATTCGCAATAGTATTATGCCCAATGAAACTATATCAATTTATAACACCACTATATCACCATTCACCATTCAAGTGCCACCATTCACAGCACCGATCCGTCGCCCTTTCCTTTCCGCCCGTTCCGCGGCACCTGGGCATTGCGTTTCACGCCATCCGGGTCATGCCCTGCCACACGGGCAATGTCTTTGGCCACCTGGCGGGGGAAACTCAGTCATGGACCCATGGAGATATCGTGGGACGATGGGGGCTCCAATAGAAACCACGGATGGAAAACCATTCGAAATGTTGGATTTTTCGTGGGAAAAACCTTGGGGGATGAAGATTGAAGATTGAAGATTGCACCAGAACCTTTTCAGAGTTTCAAGCTTCAAATCCTTCAATCTTCAATCCAGAAGACATGTGGTGAGTCGGGACATGTTGATTTTTCATGTGAATATTAAACCATCAGGTGAGTTTCTCAACATGATGAGGATACATTGGGGATAGCCATCCACAAATATCGTCAATGATGTTTTTTCCCCCAAGATGGAAAGTTTGTTTATTTCCTAATGAGGGGACATATCATGGAATACATTGTTGTATATTGTTCTTCATTTCTCATATCCCCAGTCATCATTTACTGAGTGGCATCTTCCAGTGTAGCAATTTATGGGGACATCATGAGGAAGAATACACTGGAGATATAATGAAGATGTTTGAGTGGTTTCTGCTGAGTGCTGTTATGGAAAAGGGAGAATCGGCAGCAATTGATGGGGGTTCTATAGGACACATGAGGAATAATACACTGGGGATTTATAATGGGATAATATGGAATGAATGGGGAAGTTGGAAAAAAAAACATCACTTCAATAGGGATATAATTCTACAACGAAGATCACCTAAGCATACATCGTATCATTTCTATACACCAATTTGTGGGGATGGCACGAGGACAACATTCCTAAACACACTTGTGTTGGTATATGTTCAGTATATGTTCCGAGCTTGGTTCATTTTATTCATGGGATACCACTATACAACCAGCGATTTCCCATCTTTGGGGACACATATGATGACGACAATACAATGGGGAGAATTCTTCAAACATAGAATCATAAAAATGGCATTGTCCAAACAAATGAGGGGATTGACCCCCTATTTCACAAAATGATGGGATTTACCCCCTATATATTGGGGAAGATAAGTTCGTTTCGATACCCTCTGGAAGTCAAATATGCCAATAGATGTGTAGTTTTCAGTTTTCTTCCATGATTATGTATGTTTGTATAAATATATATGTTCGGATCTCTGTTCCCATTTAGTTCATTTAGTGTTTCAATATAAAATCACTGGCGCATATATATATATACCCTCTGGTAAACTAACAGTTCGCTATTGAACATGACCAAAAAAAAAACCGTGGATTTGCCCATTCATAGCATAGTGGGCAGTTCGTGATTTTCCAGTTCGTTTTTTGTAAACATTTACAATAATTAGGGTTTATCCCATTGACTTATTGATAGCATAGTGATATTTCAGTATCATAATCACCTATATTTCAGGTCAGTCATAGCTATTGATAGCATTGAGAGGGTATATCCCATTGACTTCGGACGAACTTCCCAGCCATGGATAGCCCATAGCCACTTCGGCACCTGCTTTGAGCGGCTCGTCCAATTTCCCTGAGATCGAGATCCATGGATCTTGGTTGAAACACCATTCGTTGGTTGAAGCAATATGTTCATTGGATTGGTTTAAGGGAAAAATTACAGGAAACCATGGTTTTTACCATGAAATATAGGGCTTTCCTGTAATTTTTCCCATCATCCAATTCCATGATATGTATATATATATGGGATAATATATGATAATATATGATAATGATTGTTGAGATATTAGGAATTATAAATGTATTTCACAAAATACGAACCATTGAGATAATATAGATAATATATTATATTTATACATATATGCAGGATATATAATATACTAATCAATTATAATATATGATATATAAAAATGATCATTGAGATTATATAGAAATATTCTAATGATGATAATTAATGCAAATAATGTGTATATATATGATAATATACCAATCAATGACATATATATATATTATAACTTGCATAAGGAGGTTGATTAAACTAATAGATATTGAAGCAAACCATAACCGAAGGTGCTGGTTGATAGGATCAATATGTCTGGCTGTTCTTAAAATGTGTGGACCCCAAATCATCAAAAAAATGTCGTTTTCAATCAGGGAAGCCCCAGTTTAAGAAATCCACCTATTGTAACATATAGATTGTATATAATAACCAAAAAAAAGATGAAAAAGTGAGTTTTCACTATTTTGGTTGGGATTGTGTTTTTTTTTCTATCCTTTTGAGATATAATATATATATATATATATTAAATATGTATATAAATATATGTAACATATATGCAACCATGTGTAATCATTAGCATCTGTCAACGCATTCTCGGCGGGCCTCCTCTGACGTGTCCAAAGCCAACCGCAGAAGCTTCACCAAACCTCGATGAAAACAGCGTGGCCCCACCACGGGGATGAAGATGGATGAAATCTACTTGGAATGTACCCTCTGGTACTGACTAACATAGCTATTGAACATGACCATTGAAATAGTGGATTTTCCCATGAAAAATGGTGATTTTCCATAGCTATGTTAGTTTACCAGAGGGCAACTTAAGTTATATTATGTTATATCGCCCACAGTGTTTTGAGAACCCAGAATTGAGTCGTTTTTTTTCCCATAGGAAAAAGACGATACGGAAAAACATCTCTGAAATCGGGAATCTGAAAGTGTTCAGTCGAACGACAGATCTGTGTCGTTCCGAGGTTCCAGATCATTTTCCTGTAGCAGTGCGTAATGAGTTTCCAGGACTAACAGTTTTTGCGCCAGTGACGGATCTTAGATGTTGGTTGCCTCAGCAAGTTTGCAAAAACATGTACTTGAAATGGAAACACTTCCACTGCCAGGAATAACAATACCCAACATAAACATTGCCCGCAGCCGACGCAGTGAAACACGCTACAGGACACAGGTACCTACACAATCAATGTGGTAAAGGCCAATAATCAACAATCCATATGACCATCTATGGGTGGTATACTTCATAATGAATCATTATCTCCAAATAATGTTGGTAAAACAATAATAAACCAGCCCCCAAATCACCCTTTTTATGTGGTTATAAACCATTCCCAAATGGGTGGTGTCTTCTTGAATTTACCCTAACCTTAGTAGGTTTACGAATGATTCGAGAATTTCCACTTCTAAATTTGAATTTCCGGAGGTTTTCCGAAACAGCATCCTCCCAACAAACATCCAAAAACAACCAAGGTCAAGATGCGGGTGGAGTCATTGGAATGATCCCAGTTCAAGAGCCGATCCACCTCTGGCTCCGCGGATCCGGACGTCTCTCTAGCCATTGGTGAAGTGAAAATCAACAGTACACAGCTATACTACTATATTGATGTGTATACTGTGTATATATACATATATATATATATTATTATTACTATTATTATTAGTATTATTATTATTATTTATATATGTATACTGTATATATATAGAGAGAGAGAAAGATTGTTATTTTGTCATCATTGATTGATTTCCTGAAAGCCACATGACCCATTTTCCCCTGGATTGTGATGATCCAGCACCTTGGCCTCTGGGTTCCCACATGTTTTCACAGAGGATTCGACATCCCCCATGATGAGACATATCCTGCCATGATAGTCTGGAAAAAAACCCTAAGATAATCATAGGATCCTTGATATATCACTAATACTTGCTATGGATATACACTATGATGATTTGTGGAAAACCACATATATCGCTGTCTGAAAATCAGGGTGCCCCCTGGTAATCCAACATGTCTATGGAAAAAAGCGGTGCTTTTCCACAGAAAATTCTTCGATTACCACAGGGTACCCCATGGTACCCCCCAAACAATTTGACTCCTCAGTTCCTCACATTTTCAGTCACAAGTCTTTCCCAATGATTTTTCAGATTTTCTCCCTGGTAATTTGTTACATAGCTATGGAAAATTGCCCATAGAAATAGTTGATAAAAACCCATTAAACATGGTGGATCTTTCCAGTTCGTTTTTTGTCAGTTTACCAGAGGCTAAATCCATAAAATCCATCCATTCCAGATGATCCACCAAAAATCCAACAGTTCTCAACGTTTCCCAATGATTTTTCAGATTTTTCCCCCATGAATCCATCCGGGATTTTCCACCATGGATCTTCCCCATGGGATTTTTCCCACGGGAGCCTTCACGGGTTTTGAGCCGCAGCCCAGCTCCGTGACACGTGCAGCCCACCAGCGTTGATCCAGCAGCCTGGGAATTAACGGAGCAGTGAAGCCAATGGAGATGGGTTTTCCCATGCCGGCCTGGCATGGAGATATCATAGAAATATGCATAATGGTTTCTATAGAAATATCAAATATCTATAGTAGAGTTTCTCTCTATAGAATATCATAGACATATCAAATATCTATGATATCTCTCCACTTGCTTAAAAAAGGACAAATCAAACAATCAAACAGTTGATATGCTGTATAACCTCCACTCACCTCAGTTCAGATATGTTCACCAATCAACAGCAATCAACAGCTGTTTCGAAAAAATGGCTCAATTTGGTGAGTTACGCCTTTCTCGGACCTTTTGGAAGAAATGCCATGGCCGAAAAAAAAACCGGACCGGGGCACAGGATGCCACTGGTGATCACCGGAACCCCCGCACGAAGCGCTTCTGAGGTCACCCCGAGACCACCCTGGCGGCTGGCGGAAATCAGCTGAAATTGCCAGGTGATGTGAAAAAATATCCAAAGATATCCAGATTTATCTGTTGATATCTGTTGATATTGGAAGGGATATCTGTTGATATTTGTTGATTGGAAGAAATCTTGCGCAGCTCATAGGAATTTGTAGATGAGACCCCCCTTCATTGGTTTTTCAAGTGTGAAATAAACCCCCAAAAAGGGACATTTACCAATCCCTGATAAATCATGGATGAGGTGTGCTGCAGTCGAGATTGGAATTTTGCGTGTATTTATGTTTATTTTAGGAAGGACACTATGTTTTGAAGTGTCAATGCTTTTGGGGCCTATTTTGAGGGGCACACCCGGCCGCGTGAGGGACAAGGGCGACTCACCGCACCTGCCCGATGAGCGCGTCCAATTTGGGAAAGAGTGCCGCGAAGGAACAGCCGGAAGAACGGATCAACAGTCGCCCTTCCTGCGGTGTTTTCGATGGGATTTTTGTTGCTTTTGTTGCTTTTGGGATGTGATTTTCATATTTTTAGATGGATGGCATCACATCTGAACGAAAGCAGCCCATGTGATTTTTCAGCTTCAGTGGTGGGTGGATCCAGGCAAGCATCAGTGTTAATACCTATGGCTGTTGCCCTTTCTAGAAATTTGATATCCCCATGACTTTTATTCCTAGTAGTAACCAGTCCAGAAGTTGATTGAATCGCAAATGATAGCTATCTTGCATTGGATACAGATGGATACAGTAGACTCGGGTGATGATGTAGTAATGTTCAATCTGTTATGGTCTTTTATTGCATGTTCATGATAATTGGCATTGCCATAACATTCTACATATAACAGATTATGTTATCATTACTATTCTGTAAAAGACCATAACTGTTAATAACAGCATGTTCATTGAATTATGATAATTTTCTCATTGCCATTCTGAGTTTATGGTGGACGCCTCATGGACGCCAACCAAAGACGCCAACCAACCAATGATCCAATGCAGATCAATTCTTTTCACTGCAAGAAATCCGGATTTAAGATCAAACTTCATTCACTTCAAACTTTTTTTGTTTTTCGACCCACCAAGCAGTTGCATCGTAACCTCCGGTGGAACATCAAACGTGGCTAGCTCGCAAGTCCCCGAAGTAGCCATGGAGGTTTCGGGCTGGGAAAATCACCAACCATGTGGCCGATGACATCTGTGTTTCAACCCTTCAAATGGGATGACACTCCCAACTGAGTATATAATATGGCAGTGTGTCAAAACCTTGTAGCCCTTTTGTTCACATCAAAATAGCTGGTAAATGGATGTTCATCCCCCTAAAAATGGTATTAATAGGTATTGATCCATAGCCATATGTTCATAGTTTCATGGATCTCAAGTCCTCGTCTTAATCCATTATCTATAGAGGATTGTCATTTTCCTGTTAAAACACATGCTTTCTTAGGGAATTTACCAGCTAGCCATGTTTGATTACACCTTTGCGGGGTTTATCAGCATTTTCCCACTGTTGATCATGATGTTCCCATGAACAAAACCACATGTTATGGGGAATCTATGGGTATACCAACCATTTTATAGGTATACTAACTAATAGATGATCAAAATCATGATTATATCTGGTTGGTGGTTTCTAGTTTCAACCCCCCTGAAAAATATGAACGTCAGTTGGGAAGGATTATGCCATATTTTATAAAAAAATATTCAAGCCATGTTCCAGTCACCACCAATCAGTATGAAATCATCATCTATATAAGTCTGGGTAAATTATAATATTTCACTAACCTGAATTAAGGCCATTTGGGGATGATTTCCCTTATTAACCATGATTCCAGGGCTCGGTCGCAGTGAGGTCGTTATAGTTTACCCAGATAAGTGGTTAGCAAACCATAAATTGCGGGAAACCCATGGATTTCCCATGGGATTTCCTTTGTGTCCTGTGCTAGCAGCTTGGCCTTGGTCATCGTCTCTGGTGGCGCGGGGTCATGGTCTTGGCCACCTGGGGATCAGGCGCTTTTGGCAAAGGGGATCGAAATGGGTAGAACATCTGAAAGATATGGGTATGGATCAATACCTATCAATACCATTCTTAAGGGGATGAACATCCATTTACAGTACCAGCTATTTTGATGTTCACCAGGGGTACAAGGTTTTGACACACTGCCATATGGGAAAATGTGGGAACATGTGGTGGAATCACATGGAATAACTCTATTTCAATCTATTCCCATGGTCCATGAATCCACTCACCAAGCGTATATAAAATCATATGGATGTGTCCTGTTTTCCTTAGGGGTACCTCGGTACCTCATTCATGGACTGGATGACCACGACATCATGACACAGTATTGAAACCCATGGTCTTGGGGAACCCCCATTTTAAGAAACCCCTCATATATGGGAAAGCTATGGGAAAAATATGGATGATATGGAATAACTCTATGTTCTGGAGGGAATACATGTTTCAAGTGTTTTTCAATGAGTGATTTCAAGAAGGAACATGAGATAAATGGGAACACAACTTACGTGGGGTTGTCCCATTTTGCGGGGTTATCCCCATTTTGTTTTTGGTTATCCGATTAGTCTGAAGACATAAAGAAGCGGAATACCGATGATGATGATGATGATGATGATGATCCTCTTGAAACTAAAGTAGTTTTTTCCTACGAGACTTTACCGAAAGAAAATCAAGAGAAGGAAGGATAACTTGCAAATATGGAATCAAAAAGAACACCGAGTTTTTTTTCAATAAGCAGTTCCGGCTAAGTTACCCGGAGAAAAACACCTTCATGATTATCATTTTCAAACTAAGAAATCTGATAAAATTGCCGCAAATTTCGGGATAATTCTCCCCCAATCCTACCAATGTGATACCAGGTAGTTCATATGTTATAACTTCGAACCATTTACTGGTTGGTGGTTTCAACCCCTCTGCAAAATATTAGTCAGTTGGGATCATTATTCCCAATTTATGGAAAAATAAAAAATGTTCCAAAGCGCCAATCAGATAACATTTTGTAACTACCTAGATCTTAGAGTCTTAGATATCCTTATTGTCCCTCATGAATCAGGTTGTAACTGGTCCCCCCTCCCATGGGTCGCCCGGACTGGTCATTGCAATGACGGCCACACCCAGCGACCCCAGGGTCGACGTGGACGTGATGTGGCCATTGAGACGTCTGGGAGGGAAGACCAACCTGAGATTTCGGTTGGGAATCCATGGTGTTTAAGGGATTTCTATGGATTTCTTAGATGTTTTCTGGGGATTTCTGGAGTTTTCAAGTTAAAACAAGAAAAAAAACAGCTAGCAAATACCCCACATTCAGTTGTTTTGTTTTGAATTCATGGTTTTGCAGGGTTCTATAGCCGAATATGGGATCATTGAGATAGCAAGTGGTCAGTATAAATGAGAAAAAACTCGAAATAACTCGGAATAACTCTGAAAATTGCATATTCCCGAATAGAATGGATCTATCTCACTCACCTAACATGATGAAACAAATATGAAACAATTTGTGCATAATTCGCACCTGAATTTCATGTGGATTCTCATGTTTCTGGTGTTCCTATTGAGGCGGCCCACCTTAGCATCTTGACGATAACATATAGCCCCCACTATCAATAGAAAAGCGGGAAACCTGGAAATGTTTAATGAACTATATGGAAATATTCATCGAGAACATCATCTCTTGGAAACATATTTCTATGATTCTGACGAGAACATATGTTACGCAAAACAAAGGGTTTCCCCACCTTAGCAACATGCAACGGCCGCCAAAACCAGCAATATCAGCCAATACCCATTATTGTTTGCCTCAAAAGGGACGGTACATGACCCCCAAAATAGATATTCCATATGATTCTACCATACGAAAAAAACATATGAACAACGACTTTGATGGCTTTTGGGGTTCCAAAGTTTGCTATCCATTTGCTGTTCTGACGTGCACGCTTCGATTGCCATGTCAAGAATGGTCCTGGCCAAGGTGTTTCGGTTGCAGGGGAAGAACCAAGAACAAAACAAATAGGAACAGTATATTAAAGTAAACAAACCATGGTATATGATGACATCGTTCAGTGTCATGTCATAAGTGTCATGCTTGTGTGGTTTCACAACGCCAGCGCTTCAAATCACCATGCGCGGCGAAAGAATGGCGATGTGCTGTCTGTTGATGTATGTTGAGATGTTGCTCTTTTCCCCTGCTAGTACAAGCGTACTAGTTGAATCAAGCTGCAAGTCAGCTCCCGTTTTGCAGAACATGGTGTCTGAATGTGTGTAGTCTAGTATACCCCCAAATCACCAAATTTGAATAGCAAAAAGAAAATGATGATGCTGATGATGATGATGATGATGATGATGACAACTATGATTATCATATATTCTTACATATTATTGTCATTATTACTAGTAATTATTATTATATAATATCATTATGAATACTAGTATTAATAGTTCACTGTTTTTATTGCTACTGACTGTTATGACTATCATTATTATTATATATTATTACTATTATATATTAGTATTAATTACTATTATATATTACTATTATATATCACTTTTATTATCATTATTATCATTATTGTCGTTATCAATAGGGACATCATGAATCAGTGGTCAAACAGGGACGCATTTTTAAACACACCCATTTTCCTTCACCTGTCCACTCTCGCGCCATCCCTGAAGGTAGTGTTTCAGTTGTCTTTGAGGGTTTCGTTAACCCCCATGAACTAGTTCGATATACATACTTGAGAGCCTAGTTTTTGGAGTTGTACACCAACTTAGCTAAGAAAATAATCTGATAAAATCACATGTTTTGTTGATTGGATCCCATCAGCATCACATGAAAAATCATCGTTTTTGTAGATATCTCCCCATGTTTTTGGTGGCCAAAACGGCAAAACCCTTAGAAATGATGCGCTCGAATCTCCCTATAGCTATCGCTAAATGATGCTAAATTCACCATGAAACAACAGTTCAGTTTCCCAGCATGGTGATTTTAGCATAATTTAGCATAATTAGATCACCATGCTAAAATCCCATGATAATTACCATACATTACCATTGGATCTAATTGATCACCATGATAATTCGAGCTAAAATCACGGATCCCAAGTCCCCCTTCCGTTCCGTGAACCGTGAACCGTGAACCGTTTCCGTCCTTTCGCCCACGGGCATCGACGAGAAGGTCATCAGCACCAGGCGACGCCCACTTCGCAGGGCCTGCTGGACGAAGCCCGAGAGCTCGTCGTCCAAGGTGTCTTGGACCGTTCCTCCAGTGTCATAGGGATGGGGAGAATTATTCAACCATTAATCATGGGGATCATGGTTTATATATGGTTAATATATGCTTATTGATGGTTAATAATATATACTGGTTGGTGGTTTCATTCAAAATGGGTGATTTTCCAGAGCAAAATGATAGTTTACCAGAGGGTAACCCATATTTATGTGTATATATACCGGTTGGTGGTTACATGATGGTTAATGATGGTTGATGGTTAATGATGGTTAGTGGGTAAATCATCTATATAGCTGGTTGGTGGTATACCTACCCCTCTGAAAAATAGTAGTCAGTTGGGATGATGACATTCCCAATATATATGGAAAAATACAAAACGTTCCAAACCACCAACCAGTATAACATGAACAATAATCATTTAGATAGATAAACAGATACCCCAAAATGGTGTCCATGATGGTAATGATAGGTAGATAAACAATGATAAATATAGTACACCTTCAACCATCTATGATAGGTTTCCTAAAATAGATAAATATATGAAGGTGTCCTAAAATGGGATACCCCAATGGATGGTTTATAATTATAATAGAACATACATAAATGGATGATTTGGGGGTACCCACATTTTGGGAAACCTCCATATCCATAATATAACCATTCCATTATATAGCAATGAGAATATCATGAAATGTGTCATGGGGAGAAGTTCGCCAAAGCCCCGCTTTGGCGACTAATCTACGGGATCATCATCCTTATGGCGATGAACATGAGAAACTCAGCTCGGCTGAGTTTCAGTACCCCAACAGGACATTGATGGCTTCCCAACTGGCCATTGTAAGCATCATCTAGTTGTGGCAACCATTTTGAACTTCTCAGTTGACCATAATCCAAAGCTGATTGTTCAAACATCATTTCTGGGGTTGGTCATCTGAAGTTGCTATAAATTACCTAGATTCATGATAATGAGCATGCAGTATATATATATACCATGGTATACAAGTTTACAAATAAAATGTTCATGTATGTTCATTTAATAGAAAACATGATGATAAAAGATGGGACTTTGCCAACATTTTCAGACAGACCCAGTTGCCAGCAGTCCCAGTCCAAATGCAACCCCCGCTACCTATTCACTATTGTTGCTACAGGACCAAGCCGCTCAAGAAAATAAAGTCCGTGAAGACATACCTAGGTGCGAAAGGGGTGTGAACGGTTGGATGGTGTAGATTTGATGGTGATTATGATGATGATGAGGAACACAACGATGATGATGAACAAATTGGCGAACATGTTTCACGCTAATTCCTATGATATAACGATGAGAATCTGGTAAGGGCATGTAAGGGCACGCACGGGCAATACAATGTGTGTAAATATGAGAAGAAAATGATGATGATAAGAAGGCAACATGAGAATCATATGATGCTGGCAACATGAGCATGGACCAATCCATTGGGACCAGTGGGCCTTTGGGGTGCTGGTCACTTTAGGAGTAAACTCTCCTACCATTTGGGCCAGTTGGGTATCTGGTTGGTGGTATACCTACCCCTCTGAAAAATGATGGAGTTCGTCAGTTGGGATGATGACATTCTCAATATATGGAAAAAAAAATGTTCCAAACCACCAACCAGGGTATATAGACAATTTGGATCCATGCCCATGTTGCCATGCCCATACTGGCGCATCTTCTGCCAATTTCAACTGGCACTTAGGCCATGGGATTAGCGATCTCTAGTGACTCTAACTGGCTTAATAAACCGCTAATAACCACTATCTATATCCAAACTATAATCCATTTACATCCATTTACTAACTAGTTACTAAGTTCACAAACTCCATGTCCCATCGAAGCTGCGATCACTCGCAAGAGCAAGACACTGTGGAAGCTGCTCCTTGTAGTCCCCCAGTGCAATTTCACTGATGGGAACAATCATCGGTACCTTCGGCACAACATGGGGGACTACGCCAGTCATCAACCAACGATGTGCGTGCGGGTCGCGCTGTTAAATCAGCCCAAAAAAAATTGAGGGTGAAGAAAAATCAGCTACCTAACTTAACTATGACCTCCAGAGAAATGAATGCTTGTATAGAGATATCAAAAGCATCCATATGTAAACATGTGATCCTTTCTCAGTATCTGATTTGGAGCCATGGGTCTTGATCTGGGTTTGTTTGAAAATAGTGTACCCATGTGTACCCCAAAACTTGCTGGTTCATCGGTTCATCATAATATTGTCCGGCATGTAATATATATATATATATTACATATATATACGTATATATGATATATGGCCTAAAATGAGGTGTGCTTTTTTCCCACAACATTGGAAACCACCCATCAATCTCCGAAGTTGTCACAACGTATGTCTTGACCTCGAGCAGAGTGAAAATTTACCCTCTGGTTATTTAACATAGCCATGGTATAGATGGCCCATTGAAATAGATGGTTTACCGTTCTTAAAAATGGTGGATCTTTCCATGGCAAACTGTTAAATAACCAGATGGTAATGATTATTGCCAGGAGTCACCATGCCTTGCTATAGCGTTTTTCCTCACCCATCATAAGGACGTCACGCTTTTTGGCGTCCGAGCCAGGGCCATGGGCTGCGCTTAGCACAAGATGAAGTGAATTGAATGTTGGAAAAGCCACTGGAAACTCTGAAATGGGTTTCCATAGTCATGGGGGTACCCCAATAGCTGGATGGTTTATAATGGAAAATCCTATTAGTATGAATGATTTGGGGGTACCCCAATTTTAGGAAACCTCCAAATATGGATGTTTGCCTCCGAAACTCAACAAAATGTCTGGTTCTCTGAGTCTTGAATTTAACCCATGACACATCAGAAACAGATCAGGCTTCCCAACCACCTACAGGGTTCCCTTCTTTTGTCCTCCCACAAAAACATTACCATTCTTTTTGGGAGGGCAACCATCATTTGACCGCCATTGTCAGGTGATGATTGAAAATACCCTATGTATCCCCCAGTGTGGGAAACATGTGGGTAGCCCTACCTTTGCAGCCTTAGCATTCCCCTGAACCACCGAACCATTCTCAGCCCTTCTGCACCTCCTTCTTTCGAAGCTCTTCAAAGTGAGCCATGGTATCAGATAAACCTGCTGGCATGGTCCTTGCTTGGCGCCATTTCGGGTGGTCAAGCCATAAGGATCCGATTTTGATGGCTGGGCAATTCAGTCAGGGAATGGTTTATCAGTTTGCCACAGAAAAAAACGGAGGTGCCTAAAAGATAGGTCTAGGACCCATCCAAAGAAATAAAGGCGCAAGAAATCTGCACTTATCGATATCTCATACTGAGACAATAAGCAGAATAATCCTGAATAGAATCCCTGAGGCACAGCTCTGCGGGTGAAGGATAGAATCGGATAGAACATGAAACCCGGCAGCTCACAATGTACTCTTCAGGAATCAAACATGGTTAGCTGGGAAACCCCCAAAAGTTGGCATTTAAATGGGGACATCTATATTATAACCATCATTTTCCCTATGAAATAACCAATAATTATTGGGGCTATGATAATCATCATTACATATCATTATTATTATTATCGATTAATTGTGCATTGCCATGTTGATTGCTACAGTTTTTTAGTACGCCTGAGAGCTCGTTCTCATGAAACACCTCGTACCCAATACACATTTTGAATGATGAATCGCAGCTGTCCTGGCAATTTGGATATGCCGCAAGATTATTTTACCGCAAAAATTGAATTGTTAAATGAAATTTATATAAATAGTTTTAAAATGTTTTAAATACATTTAAATACTACAAAATCTCCAAACACACAATGAAAATTGGATGTTTCAGTATTGCACATCTCCCAAAAATGACCCATTCCACAGGTCGAAAAACCAGAGGTCAGTTGGGTCCACAGGTCGACGTCCCGTGAAAGCCAAAGAGCCACAGTCCGCGGGTCTTCCGAAGACGGTTTAAACCAACACCTCGCATGGACATCTGCCTCGGCGCTTGCGGGCTTGCGGGCTTGGGACATTGGGATATGGGGGATCATCCTGGCAACAAATATGGTAAATATATGGATAATCCATGGTTAATATATGGATAATCTATGGTTAATAATAGGTACCCTCTGGTAATGACTAACCGTTTGCGAACTGGAAAATGGCCATTGAAATAGTGTGTTTTCCCATTAAAAATGGTGATTTTCCATAGTTAATGTAAACGTTTACCAGAGGGTACAGTAGTCTCAGTAGTCTCAGTAGTCTCAGTAGTCTCAGTCTCAGTCAGGATGGGACAGAACCAATCAGCTGAGTAAAATTGGGACTTGACCGGTGAATGAATAGAACATGTGACTTTCCAATCGTTCTGATCCAGCCCTTGCAATGCGCCAGGAATTGAATCCAAATAGTGGGTCCAATAAGAAGGGTCCAACCTGACCCCTGACACTCCACAAGAAACAGGAACCACATCGTTTTCTTTCTATTCCCCTCGTTTCGGAACCACATCTTAATCATGACAGATCATGCAGGATGGGGCCCTGCAGGCCCCCAAGATAGCGTTCAGTTGCCTTATCAATGGCTGAAATCTATGGTTTATGGTAGATATAACATGATATAACTATATAGTTAATGGGGCTTAACATGATTTATAAACCAACGTTCACATCACTGGGCCCCATCCTGTGACCCACTACCCCCAGCTCCGAGGGACTGTACAATGCTCATCAAGGCCGCGTTGAAACCCTCCGAGTTCATCGCCTGATCTGGTTGGTGGTTTCAACCAACCCCTCTGAAAGAGTGAAAGTCAGTTGGGATTACGAACTTCCCAATATATGGAAAATGTTAAAAGCCATGTTCCAAACCACCAACCAGTTATGAGATTTGTTTGTAATAGGATAAATATAGGATTCTTGAATTATATATTGTATATGGGATTTTTCAGAAATGCTGGTTCAATGAGTTCAAACTTGGGATGAAAACCCTCACCCAGTGGATACCTTATTGGCTGATACGGAGCTAATACCCAACATGTGATGATCAGACTTCCAAGGTCTTCGCAAACCAGGTCGCGGATGGAACAAGTGTCGAAGAGGCAGTTCGAGATTCGAGATGACTGCTAGTGGTTTAGCCAGCCACCCAAAGGACAACTACAGACCAGCCAGTCTGGATTATGCAGTAGAAATACTGATTGGTGATATGTATATCATTGATATCGCTATCAGATTTTGCGTTTGCATTCTTCAAGGAGTCTGTTTCAGATTTTGAGTATTAAAACCGCTTCCCAACACTCCCCCCATGGGGTAGCCGACATGGCCTGCGGTGACATGGTGGGTAGTCTATGGCTATCATACCGAGAGGTTGGGGTGCGAAGTGGTTGCCAAACACACCATACGTACCCTCTGGTTATTTAACATAGCCATGGAAAATGGCCCATTTATAGATGGTTTACCTTTTAAAAATTGTGATTTTCCATGGCTATGTTAAATAACCAGATGGTAATCTCAATAATAACTAATGTGGGTATAACAACAATAAACCATCCCTCAAATCACCATAAATACAGTAGGTGGGATGTTTACCATTCCCGAATGAGTGGTTTACTATTGTTTTACCCACATTGCTGAAATTCACTGGATTGACAGATTGACGTAAGGGAAAAAAAATGCAGGAACCACTCGTGGTTTCGACATGTTTTGACCATCAAATACCGGGTTTCCGTTCAACCAATTTAATCGCCGAGGGAATCTGCATGCAAGTATCTTCCATGGTATCCGGGAGCCTAGACCTTCAAACGTCCGGCAAGCGCCAAACCGCTTGAAGACTCTTGGTTGTAAAGAATGATCCTGCGGGTATTGCAGGTATACTTCCATCATCATTATTCCTAATTCCCAATATATGTGAGGTATAAATGCCAGGATATCAAATGGGTAAACTTCATCATATGTTCCATTGCTAGCTAGATAAACACAATTTTATCTGGTTGGTGGTATACCTACCCCTCTGAAAAATATGAGTTCGTCAGTTGGGATTACGAACTTCCCAATATGATGGGGAAGTCACAAAATTCCATGGTTCCAGTCACCACCAACCAGTATAACATGAACAATAACCATTTAGATAGACAGATACCCCATCAACCACCAACCAGTTAGTGCAAAAATACATCAAACATTGCCAGGAACTCGCTGCCTGTCGGGTCGGGCCCAACAGTCGGTCCAAATGGGTGGAGATATCGCGGCGCTCCTGGTGCTCAGTTGTTGAGGATATCTATGTGTATATATATATTATATTATGTATAGTATATATATATATTATATGATGTATATATATTATATATAATGGATATAATGTATATACTGGTTGGTGGCGAAATCACCCATCTGAAAAATATTTGTATATATATTACCCTCTGGTTATGACTAACATAGCCATGGTATAGATGGCCCATAGAAATAGATGGTTTACCGTTCTTAAAAATGGTGGATCTTTCCATGGCAAACTGTTAAATAACCAGATGGTATATATATATAATGGACATAATGGATATACTGGTTGGTGGCTCTAACCCATCTTGAAAAATGTGAGTCAATGGGAAGGATGACAACCCATATGCAAAATAAAAAAAATGTTTGAAACCACCAACCAGACATATGATATACAAGTCTTAAATTATGTTAGCATTCAATGAACCACAAACAAATAGAGCAGTCATGAAAACATATCAAAATTATGTTAATCTATTTTAGATTACCTTAGTGGAATTTGACTTTTCCATCTGTTTGTGGGTTGCTATGTAATATAAAAGGAGGCTAAAAACGGACCATTGTTTGAGAATGGGCCAAAACCATGGTACCTTTGTGTTCACATCCCAAGAATACATTGCCTGAATGGTGATGTTGAGATGTTATTTCCAATGTTTTCCAGAAGTCAAGTTTATAAGTTTGAGGCTTATGAAGGACACATTGCACATTCAGTGCCTTTTTTCCCAAACGTTAAACCTCCAATGATGACGTCCACTTTTCCAAACGTATGGGATCCAGAAGTAAAGTATCTCCGCTGTGCAAGATTTTCCGTCACCGGATGGGCTTCGCAAGCCCTTTTTCAAGTGCGTCCAGTGATGTTCGATAAGGTTTGTGTTTAATCCACTCAAACCTCATGGTTATGGTCTTGAAAAAAAAAACACGCAAATCTGAGGCTCAAGTCTTAAAAATCATCGAAATCAGCTCAAAATCACCTAAAAAGGCCAGGAATTCATGCAGAAAATTCCACCCAGCAAATTCGCCTTAAGCCAGGAATGTTCCATAGGTTTCCATAGTTTCATCGGAGCCCGCCTCGATCTTGTGATCGGGCTGACAAATAAAGCCCACGATGGGAATCCTCAAACCTTCGCCCAAAATCATCGCCTCGGCAAAGCCGCGGCGATGCAACGCGGCGAGATGGCGTAAGGCTTAAGCGCACCAAAAATGGTTGCTTTCTCGGAAACTGGTGGAACACCAGGGAACCAAAACATTGTGGATATCATATGGATATTTTATTGGATCATTTTGGATCATATTGGATCATATTGGATCATTGTCTCCTATGTTCATGACTTTTCAACATCAAGCACAGAGTCATGGCGATGCCGCGATGCCCCAGGTTGATCATTTTGGCCAGTGGCAAGGTGGCACATGGTAAAGCCAAACACGATGAAGTCAGGCATTTCCTGCGCGGAAGTGTCAGGGCTGGTGACCTCAAAACATTGGTGAACTCCGGAGTTTGCAGGAAGTTTATGGGGTGTCTGAAAGTGTGTGTATGTTTGCTCCAATTGATTGCCATGTGAAGAGGAAACAACATCATAAACCACAGGATTTACCCAAGTTTCATTCAAGCTTTCAAACCCAAATTGCTGTGGAAGCCACTACCTTGTTCCACCAGTCATTTCAGCGATCCTTGGCCGATGATCCGCTGGATGTTCGTTCCCTCAAATATGATAAGCCCAATAATGTAATCCATCCCCAAAATCACCAGTGTTATGGGTTGTATAAACCACCCCTACGTTCACATGGTAGGTTTATGACTGGGTTTACCGCATCCATCATCTAGGGATATCTAGTTTTTTTTACACCATCCATCATATACATTCATATACAGGGTTTATTACTGGCTTTACCACAGTAATCCCCAAATTTTACACCATCCATCATTGCTTTTTATTGAACCCCCCCATCCCAATCTCAGTGGACCGCCTCCGCAGCCCAGAAGTAGCAGCATCCCTGATCCGGAGCTGTATAGAAGTAGAAGTGCACAGCCAAGTGAACATGAAAGATTCATGAATGTAAGGGTTCAAGATGGTTTTCAGTTTTCAATATTATGTTTTTCAAAAATCAAAACAATGTATGTATATATATACATACATACATACATTACATTACATTACATTCCATTCCATTCTATTCCATTCCATTCCATTCCATTACATTCCATACCATACCATACCATACCATACATATATATATATATATATACGTATATACATATATAAACAAATCAAAACAATATAAACAATCAGCAATCGTGGTGAGCCATGTCTATAATATTCATCAAGAATTCGTCAAGAAAAAGCGTGTGGTTTTTCTCCCCCCCAAAATAAAACAACGGCCGTAGCCTCGGAGGGGAAGAAGTTCCGTTCCTGTGCCGAGAAGATCAAACTCTGGAGAAAGTCCTCGGAATCGGAAAATTCCAGGCGAAATCCACCTATTTCGATGATGAAAATCTGATGCTATGACCATCCAATTGATGGGTCGATCCCCAAAAGATAGTTAAGTTAAAATCCTACGAAATAAAATATGATAAATATCTAGTGATAAATGATAAATGATTGTTCTATCTATTTCCAACTTTTCACCACCACCTCAGTTGATCTCACTTGGGGGATTCTGCAAATCCCAGAGAGACAGCTTCTCAACGGGTGACAAAAATCACCCACCACTTGGGGGTTCCAGTGGTTCCAGGATGACTTTGTCTGAAAATGTCCTGGAAAAACCAGCAGAGTTGATGCTTGATCATCGTTTTCCAGATCAAAAACCTGGCCATTCCCCCAAATCTCAATCCACCGGTGACACCCCGTGATCTCCCGGCGAGTGACATAGTGCTGACCTTCCCAGGTGATCAGCCTCGATGAAATCCGAGTGAGAAATGATAAGGACCACTGAAAAATAGAAGGCAAATAGGGATCTTGAAGCCACGAAAGATGTGGTGTTGACACTACAGTAACCCTCCAAAGTTATTCGGATTTAACGAAAGATAGGGATGTGAAACCATGAATGATGTGAATATGGTTCTGTGCTGAAGGCCAAAAAGACCCATGTCACTCGCTCACACGGCGTATCACTCACTGATCACTTCGACTTCATGGATAATCCCAGATCATGGTGCTACAATGGTGCTACAATCAGATACCACAAAAATTGACACCAGAAACCCCCATATAGTTCATGTGGAAAACCATATAGTTTCCAGTAGTTTTTTGTTCCCTTCAACCAATTCAATGAGATTTCAGAATCTCCTCCATTGCTGAGATTCTTCGGATCTCACAAGGTGGAGGTAGCTACAAACTCCAAGCCTTTCCAACCAGTTTTTGCGACCGGTGTTTCAATGGTTGATATTCCATCCATAGATACTGCTACTGACAGATCTGTTCAATAAACATAATAAACGAATCATGAATCAACGAATCCAGGCAGTCCCAAGCTTGGCAAAAGAATCACCACTAACATGAAGCATCCACAAGCAATGTACTGCATGAATTGAAAGTAAGCCATCTTGGGGCGAAAGAAAAAAGTAACAACCACCATATTACAAATACGTAAGAGCTTTGGTTGTTGTGAGGTTGCTGTACTTTGTGAACCATTCCTCTATAAACTTCAAACAAATGCAAGGCAAGAAACTAAACCTTCAACATGAACCCACGAACCCATGGAACCAACCTGGGCATAATATGGCATATCTGAAATCAGCCATTCACAATCATTCAGCTCAATCAATCCAGCATGAACAGCAACCAACATTTCACATTAAGCAACCGTTTTAAGATTCAAACAACTAGTCACTGAGAAGAAACCTCGGATAATTTGACAGTTTGCTATGGAAAAACACCATTCATCATAATAGGGAAAACATTGAACTAAATGGAACATCGTCATCTATTTTCCACAGCAAACTGTGAAATTACGGGAGTTTTCACCATTTTTTCGTGGTCATGTCCGGCATGTCCCTTTTTTGGCTTATATCCCCTTTATAAAGACCTGTTACCAGAAAGCAACAAAAATTACCCTCCAGTAAATTAACATAGACCCTGCCAGATAGGGGTTGGAAGACTAGTTTCCACAAAAACTGGTGATTTTCAGGATCTATGTTAATTTACCAGAGGGTATCCTATATGATCCCATGAATATCCCATAATATCCTAGCATTTTCAGGACTTAAATCATCATGTTCCATAGCATTTGTCCATCGCGTTCAGTCAAAATGGCCGCCGAGGTTCTGTGACATCGCTGTCCGCGTCTGTGCCATCGTGTCGCCCCCTGCAGGGCGGAAGCGCAGCGTTCCCTGGGCGCGTCGCCGGTCAGCGGAGTAGGGATTGTAATATGGATATAATTATTCTGATTGTGATATGCTGTAGTGATATATAATTATATGGATATGTAGTGATATATCTTACCAGACTCTATGGATATATAGTGATATATATATAATTACCATCTGGTTTTTTAACATAGCCATGGAAAATCATTATTTTTGAGAACGGTAAACCATCTATTTCGATTAGGGCCATTTCCATGGCTATGTTAAATAACCAGAGGGTATTCTTATTGTATATTCATTATCACCAGACTCTATGGATATATAGTGATATATAATTATCATCATTAACTATATCCATGTTCATAACATTAATATGGATATAATATGGGCATCAACATTGATATTATTTAATATTACTGTAGTGCTAATAGTTAAATATCAATATCAATATGAGTAATAATATCAATGTTGATATTAATAGTAATATCAATTTAATACTGCATTGTGTTAAAATTGATGGTACTATGAATATTAATATGTATATTATATCATATGGATTATGGATGTTTGGTTTGTTCGGTGTTCACACATTGTTCGTGGCAGGTCACTCTATGTCACTCTTCATTTTTTCCCGTCAAATATTGGTTGATACTGAATCATTTGGAACTGATATTGGATGTCTAAAGAGGGTCACCCCTTCTCCAAAGCTTTTGAAACAAGTAAAACAACGACTATTTTTATTGCAATATCAGACTCAAATTTGTTTACGTTCCTTTATTGGAACGTCCCTTCTACTTGTTGATTCAGGGATGTTGAGGGCAATATTTCCACTTCGTTGATTACAGCAACAATCCCCGGCAGTCACTCCCCAGCAGTCAGTGTAACCCAAGTCCTAAGGCATTGTAGGGACTCTACAGGTACAGGTGGGTATCAACTACGGCTCAGTTGTTGATCTGACGTTTTTGGACCTTCAATGACCTTCATCTCTCGTGGCGAATGCCCTTCCAAAGTTGATGCTTGGGTAGCATATTCACAAGAGTGAAGATCCACCCATCTACTTAGATGGGCCATGGGATTAACGATTCCTGGTTAGTAACTGGGGATTTGTTACCCTCAAAAAATCCCAATGAAATAATCCATTTACTAACTAGTTAACTAACTCCATGGCCCATCCATACCCATGTACCATAATCAGAGCTATACCAAACGCCACCGAACGTACCGTTTTTTTTTTACCCTGGGTGGAGCCAAGAGACCTCTGGCAATCCAGAGCGAAAACTTTTGATAAAGGATTTCCAATTCAACCTCAGTCCACCAACCTGGAAAAAATCATTAAAAAAACATGAGATATATGGGAATATATGGGAATATATGGAATGCGTGGTGAAAACAAAAGTGTTCAAACCACAAGAAGAAGACACATGTGCGGGGACAGTCTGACAGTGACATTTCCTTCAGAGGCAGGTCTGGTGGGTTATGTTGCAACAAACAAGTCAAAGGAATACTGGAATCTACCAATTATGTTCTTCTTAAAACCGGGGTGTCTAGTTAGTTCTTCCAGCTATGCAATGTTCATCCCCACAAATATGGTATCATAGGTCAAGGGTTTTGACTCATGTCCCGTCTCCATGTGTATATAAACATGTGTATATAAACATGTATATATATATTATATTAATTAGATTGTATAGTATATATTATAAATTATATATTATATATCACATAGTGTATATAGTATATACTATTTATATTAAATATTATATATAAAAATATAATATTGTATATATAATATATATCATATATATTATATATATCATATATATTATATATATTATATATTATATATGTTTAATATTATATATATATATATTAAATATATTATATATATTATATGTATTTTACATATTAATCTTACAC
>Ga0126342_10000469_pt1 | contig 43956 bp, 30 predicted proteins | sample Cyp1metagenome_FD_92528 | JGI IMG/M metagenome (GOLD analysis project Ga0126342, IMG submission 92528) | Coral microbial communities from Lord Howe Island, Old Settlement Bay, Australia - Cyphastrea 1 metagenome | ecosystem: Host-associated > Invertebrates > Cnidaria > Coral ...
AATAATAATAATAATAATAAACAAATGATTAACAAACAATGAAAAATGAAATAGATTAAACCCAAAAAATATTTTAAAAAATACAACACTATATAAAAAAAAAAAACTAAACATAACAAATTGAAAAACTTACCCCCAAATCCTGGGGACACAATAGTGGCACCCTGGATCATGTCCACAGAGCCAGAACTATTTTTGAGTCTGGGGACACAATAGTGGATCCCCACACTAATCAGGGTCAAACATTACCAACGTTTACCAAATGTGACACCAACAAACCAACAACACAAGTTCACATTGGCAGCCAAAGCCCCCAAACAGCTCAGCCACCTTGCATCATAAGTGTCACTCTCTGCGGAAACTTTTGCTATCAGTTTGGAATTATACCGAGTTATACCATAAATATGATATAACATAATATACTGTGCATGGAGTATACCATCCAGTAAGCTAATTCCCATTAAATCCCATCGAATCCCGATTTGTTGATGGCTAAATCACCATGGTTAAATCCATCACCCGATTCCACAGTCGCGCTGCAGAATCTTTTGGATTTTCAACTTGGAGGAGTTCTTTCCTCAACTCCACTCCAGGCATCACATTTCGACGCGAGGAGATATGCGACACAACTGAGGCTTCGAGAAGCCAACGGAAGTGGATTGTCTGTTGGAAACATCACCCAACCATTGGATGTAGTCACAATCATGTCAAACAGTTGGGCCTGGTCGGAGTTAGGTGCCCTCCAATTATCTTCTAGATTCTATGGATCATTTATTAGTTATAACTGGTTATAAATGGGATTATACAATCTATAAATGGGGTTTTGTGAGTACTTATAACTGGTAAATGGCCATAACTGTAGATTCTATGGATCCTTCTCCCCATTAAATGGTCGTTATTCAAACCGTTGAAAAAACCGTTGATCCCCTGGTGGATCCCCCGGTTCTTGGCATCATTCGATGGTGGCCGTTGGCACCTCGTTGCTGCGGCCATACGCGGACATGGTCTCGCGGGGGACGCGAGGTGTCAAGGCATGCGCGTCATGGACCTCGGACGCGAGCGAAGGTAGAAACAAAATCGGGGGCCCCCGTTTGCGATAGCTAAGGTGGTTTATATAATGTTTATAAGTGTAACTATCAACAAGCAATGGTTTATGATACTTATAACTTCTTATAACGATAGTGAATGGTGTTTGCGAACCGACTTTTAACATCTTATGACCTGGGGGGGCACCACGTTGTAGTGGGATTATGAATCATTAATGGGATTACCATAACCCATGACTCAGGCACTTATTAACCAGTGTGATCAGTTACGATTCGTGGTAGGATCCTCCAAGTGGGGCATGATTCATTGATAAGGCACTATAACCCATAGGATCCATGTATGCTATATATGCTAACATTGGGGGTATATTGATGGTAAATATTACCATATATAGCATACATGGTGGGTAATATTGAATTCAAATGGGACTAAAGTTATCCATATTGTCAAGTGGGACATGGTGGGACTAGAATCAAAGGCACAAACGTATTGATATCATCCAAGTCTAAGTGGGACTACACCACTCGCTAATCAGTCACCCACTTCCAGGATCAAATGTGAAAAAGCTTCTTGAGTCCAAGCAACATGGAGCAACCAAAGAAGTTCTGTGGCTTTTACCGCCTCTACTACTCTACCAACCTTTGGTAAACGACCAGCACGTCTGAAATCAGGCTACAGTGCGGGAAATGATACCATCTGGTTATGACATTCACAGTTCGCCATGGAAAGATTCACCCATTTTTAAGTTTTCGGTAAACCATCTATTTCGATTAGGGCCATCGAAAAACCATGGCGAACTGTTAGTCATAACCAGGTCGGGTAATTCACCATCAAATCACCATTTATAGTGGTTAAATCCCATTAAATCACCATTAAATCACCATTATATAAATGGAGTATTAACCACCATTAATCACCATACCTAAATTTGACCGGTCAAGTCTCATGGTATCCCCCACTGGACTTGGCCACTTGGCCTGGACCCAGCCATCGGGACTTCCCAAAAAAGCCATGTTTCATAACAGGTACCCTCTGGTAAATTAACATAGACCCTGCCAGATAGGGGTTGGAAGACTAGTTTCCATTAAAAATGGGTGATTTTCAGGGTCTATGTTTATTTACCAGAGGGTAAATCCCTTTTTTCAGAAAAAAAGCCCATCAAATCCCAGAAAAAAAAACAGAAAAAAAAGCCCATGAAATCCTGACTAGATCCCCAGGACATGACCGTAAAAAAATTCGATCATGGTCCCATGATCTCCCCATGGCATGCCATGAAATTCCCATGGCAAAACTATGTTGTCTTAACAAGTTTCCCAGTAATACTATGGATGGGCCAGCGAAATCCTGCACCAGTTGATAGGTGGTAAACATCCCATATCATCCCATTATTTAGAGGGTCTCAACCATCCAAGGTGGTGCAGGATTTCGCAAGCATCCACAGTATCTCTACCAAAGGGTAGAACATCTGCAGATGTTTGATGTCTTTCTCGCCTCAGCTGCAACTGCTGGCGCTTCACTGCCTGACGAAGATTGAACGAACCCAGTCCCTGGGAGAAACCTGAGAGAATCCCAAGAAATCTGGTTGTTTTCATGGGAGTTGACCATGAAACATTGTGATTTAATAAAATTTAATCATAGTCGAATTCTCTGGTGATTCTTGGGCCAATCTACGACGGAACCGCTGGTCTGGAGATGGTAAGATGGCAAAATACGTTGCCTGAAATCCCAATATGTTGTCTCGAAATGGAACGTTTGGTTCATCATCCAAAATAGCAAAACAAATCAACAAATGGCAACGACATGGTTTATTTATGTTTGTTTCTTCCGCATTCTTGGGTGGGAATGTAGCTGAATCGATCTGAATCGGTTTACCATCCCATATCATACCATACCATATATTGCTGATGCCATCTGTCCCTAATCATGGGTAGACAACTGATACTGAGAACATGCAATCAATGACGATCGACCAATATAGCGTCCCGATTGCCACATGGCTCATACTTCACAACAACAGACTGTGAGAGTGGCAAAAGGATGCTCATCTCTAGTGCACTGCTTGATTGTCATTTGAGTCATTTGTGCATTGTTTTTCTCACTTTCTACAAGATTGCCACATGGCCAAAGATTCCCCATGAAACGGCCGCATTGGATGCGGCTCCTGCGTGCTGTGCCAAGCAACGTGCATCTACCGTTCTTCACCGAATAAGTGTACGATATCTTTAATTCCTTGCCTGTCTAACAAGGCACAGGCGCTACTAATTGTGCATTTGCTTACAGTATCTTACAGTAATATATGTATCTATATGTACTATGAAAGATACAAAACGTTGGTTGGTCGAAGTTGGTTGGGCCCATGAGAACTCAGTAGACCACTACCTTCAATCATCTTCAGGATGAGCCATCCCATATTTTGTACAACCAACCATTATATGACACTCAAGTAGTCCAACTTGGCAACGGAATAGTATCCATCTATATATTATGCGCGTTCTATTTTCCAATTCAATTAGCATCAAAAAACAAGATCACCGGAGGGTATTGGCTCCTTCTAGCCATAGTATATCACCAGTTTTGGCTAGTAAAACCATCATTGTGGTTTGCCAAACTGCATTTTCTGGTAGTGAACATGCTATACTAGACTCCATTTGACACAGTGTCTGAAACATGGCTACTCCCCAAGACTCATGCTTACAAAAAAATCAACAAAACTCAACACATTCCGATCACATTCCATTAAAATGTCTCATTTCAGTGGTAACTCGCCCCATGTTGTGGCCATTTGACACACCCCGGGCCCCATAGTCCAATCCTCGAGTGCTTGAGCGTGTCTTGCGACTGTGACGTGTTTCAGCCAGTTCCACTACCTGAGGCCGTGCTATGCTGCGCTATGGGCTGTTGATTTGATATTATATATATAATATTATGTGTATATATATATATATATTAATATATAATTATACTATATATATATATATATATCATATCTTTCTTATAATATAGCAGTCTCAAAAAAGGATAGCAGTGGTACAATGCTTCTAAGATGATGTTGAATTGGGTGTCTTTCTCTTTTTTGGAGCTACTATGGGTTACCAATGTTTACTACACATATATGGATAGGATATCAAACCAACCGTTTTAAGATGACGCAATGGGATATGATGAGATCTAGTGTAAGAATATAATAGGGGACCGTATGCCAACAAATATGTCTCTATCCATTTTCCTGTTGCATCAAATAAGCTGTGTTTGATTGGGGCTATTGAATTGAAGCTAAACAACCATGCATATTTCAAGTATTGGATACTTGGATAATTACAAGCCATAAACCATAAACCCTGTTGACAATATATATATAGTTTAAAAAAAAAAATCCGAGCAATCACAAAGATTGGGCACCTTGCATAGTGTCTCTTATGCTCTGAGACCAAATCATATGTTAGGTTTGCTTGACATTGTTTCGATGACGAACCATAAGAGTATCTACAGTAAAAGTACAGAAGCATTTTGCAACAAAAGATGTTTATGTATATCCCATGATATCCCGAATTTTTGTAGTTCACTGAAGTTCATCAGGGAACCAGTACCAACATGTACCAACTCCAACAGGCATAGTATCATGCACCCAAGAACTCATACAACATGGCCAGAACGAGGTCCAACATGGAAACGTATCAACATTCAGGAACATAACCCCCAAAATAAAACCATTTAAATGGGTATTTAACCCATTCAACGATATTAAACTATATATAGTGCATGTACGGGTTCATTGTGTGTTTGCTTCAGCAGCGTTCAGAATGATCGCTTCCCATCCCCCACTGCACCCTCTCAAGAAGACGTTGGATTTCCTGCAGGGCGAGGACCCGTGGTAGGGAGGACGTGAGAGCCCCATTGGTCATATGCTACCCTCTGGTAATGACTAACATAGCTATTGAAAATGGCCATTTATAGTGGATTTACTGATTTACCCATAAAAAATAGTGATTTTCCATAGCTATGTTAAATTACTATAGTTAGTTTTGCAAATATCGTTAACATTGGATTTTCCCATTAAAAATGGTGATTTTCCATAGCAAACTGTTAATTTCCCAGAGGCTAACTCTTCGTTTAGAGCTGAGAGTGAGGTTTCACACCTAAATCGCCCTTCAGCAATGACCAAGTAATGGATAGCTACAGTTATGGCCCGAGTTATACCAGTTATAAGTACTAACAAGTCACCCCATTTATAGATTGTATAATCCCATATAAATAACCAGAGTTATAACTAATAGCCATGGCCATAACTGTACTTTATCTGATATCTCCTTGACTGTGATTAACCGATCCTACATTCTACAAGTATGCATCATAAATCATTATTACAACAATATGGGTTTACCATGGTTTACCTGAAGATCGGCTACCCCCAAATTCGATGGTTTATGCAATGTGGGGCCCCCAACGATAGCTAAGTTGGTTTATAACTCCAATAACTATATGCTTTATTGTACTTATAACTATAGTAACTATAGTTAATGGATGTTAATGGGGTTTATAAACCAACTTATAATTGGGGGGGCCCACATTGTGATCATTTTCCCTATGAAATGGTAATCTTCATGGGAATCCCCCATGAGTCGACATCCGTCACCCGCCGTCACCGAAAACGTCACCTGGCATGTGTCGCGCTGCTCCTCCACCTGAAAACGTCGACAAACGTCAGGGGAAACATATTGAAGCAAAGATTGAACAACACATTGAACAAAACCATGCTTGAAAAACACAAATGAGATAAAATCAGAATAATTCAGATATATAATATGATTATATTATGATTTATGATGATGTTGGTGATGATGATGATGATGATGATGATGATCAAATTGATATGCATGGTACTATAGAGATGCCTCATTGTGAAAACACGATTTATTGGTGCCACCCTCGAAACGGTGTCATTAAGAAGAAAGGCTGCAAATAAATACAGTAACGGGGACGCGCAGGCTGTGTGGACACCCATGGACAGTTGCATCAAGATGAACAAATGCACAGAACACTTCAACAACTCTTCACAGCAATGCTTTATTTTCTGGCCAATATCTCGGTAGCTTGAAATCTGCTCTTTGAGAGTCAGCTACAAGCCATTCTTGTGGAGTAGCAGTAGACACACATCGATTTCAGTCCATCTGAGTTGCTGGGTCCTCCAGCAGTTTCTTTGAGCTCCTAGGGTCGACTTTGGCACGTTGCGATATGCCAAACTTGGGGCACAGGGCAAACTGGTAGGTGACGGTTGGTATCAACCACATCAAAGCAAAATATTGTGCCAGTGCCCTACATGTTGACACATGTCCACCTATTTCATCAAGTAAAGTCCATATGTTCTATTCATAAATGAGTAACCCATCACATTCTTAATTATCATCATGATCATCACCACCACCATCACCATCACCATCACCAACACCAACACCATCACCATCACCATCATCACCATCATCACCATCATGAACATCACCATCACCATCACCATCACCATCACCATCATCATCATCATCATCCTTGTCACCAAACTGAGGACCACAACCGGTATCCCTATTGTTGTATTTATCATTGCACCGGTTCGGCCGCTTCTGTTGAGGATGTGTGAACCAAATCGTTGAATGTGGAATCACAACTGCACATTTCAGAAAGAAGTGCCCATTGTTTGAAGGACCTTCCATCTTTGAGGGTCAAATCCTCATATATTTTGGATGGCATCAACCCAATGTTAGCAACATCTGGCTGCTGTTTTCCCAATTTGGGTCTAAACACGGAGGATTTACACCTAAGATATTGGCATTTCAAAGGGGGAACATGAAAAAAAGGTGTTGTCCCTAAGTTTCCTGACACACCCACATTGGCTAGTTGCAGTTCACCCTATTTTTCAATGTTTGCAATCCCCATTTAGGTTGATGGCAGGTCTCATGAAAACTCCATGAACAAATGCCTTATTTACTGACCATTTGATTTCTATTGGTCCAGTTTCACAACCACTAACAACCACTAACTTGGTCCAAATTCCACGCTACATCACGCTACCACGTCCATCATCGAAGCCGTTTTCCAAGGCCAAAGGCGTCTCCGCCGTCTCCTCGAAACGTTCTTCAAAGGAGTCCCTCAAGGCGCACACTTCCTGACGCTGCGAGGCCTCCCCCTGCAGATTTCTGGGAACTGGACAGTCAGGCTAGAAATGTGGTAAACCCAATACAAAAAAAAACACATCTACCCTCTGGTAAATTAACAGTTTGACCCTGAAAATAGCCTAGTTTTAATGGAAACTCATCTTCCAAGCCCGTTTTCTGCCAGGGTTTTAAACCATGACTGGAGGTCACAATGTTTTCATCATCCAATTGGAATCGGAATCCCTTCATAAACCAAACTGGAGATGATTAGATTTATTATAGATTTACCACAAATAGAGGCTATGGATTAATATGACGTAATACATAGGAGTCATAGGAGTTTAAAATTGGTTTCACTCTTTCTATCACCTCTGGATGTATTGTCTATAGATCTAGTAGAGTAAAGGAAACATGTAGCCCAACATGTACTGTAACACTTGCATTCATTCTCAAACAGACCGCGAGGGATGTTAGATAACAGTTGCAAGCGATGACACGCACAGAAATATTCTAAACGTGTCCGTAGCTTTCCAAGGATCATAGCGACCTGACTCTGCACCATGACCTCTACATCAGGCAAGTGGTTAAGCAAAAACTCTGTAGTAACCCTTTAGATGGTTTATGCTATCTAGAATGGCGAGCAACCATATTTATTAGCATTACGCCCAGGATGATTGCTCCTTAACTCCATGTGTTGGTCGGTGTCCCCATGATGTTTGTGTGCTTGACTCGTCACTTTACTAGCGCTATTAGGTGGGATGAACACCAAGTCAGGGCTATGCGTTTGACACATTGAAAAAAAATGTTTGTGTTCAGCAGCAAAGCAACATCCTCTTCACATTCCTCCAAATAAACGTGGCTAAACGTGGCTTCCTCCAAAAATCTGCAAGAATCTCATATATGTTATAACCACAAACAGCAGTCAATTCCCCCACTGTTTTGGTGCCTGTTTCAAGGTCTCCAAGTCTTGTTGCATCTCCGCGCCTCCGAGACCATCGGTTTGCAACGAAAAAACATGTCCCATATCCAAGTTGTAAACAAAAAATGACATACTTATTAACCATATGTATATATATATTATATGTATAATAATTATATTAGATTATTATGAATTATGTATGTTCTTATCTATTGATTTATAAACTTACCCGGTTCAGAGATCATCCTTATATGTAATCCCCAAGTAATCCCCAAGCGGATGTAAACAGGGCTGACCTTATGGGTCAAGTCATGAGCTGGTCTCCCCTTGGAAGGGTTGAATCCCCTCATTTTGCAGCACCTCCGCGTTCGCCGCGGCGTTCGGTATCTCCACGTTGGCAAAGTTTGGGCGTCGGAGGGGGCTTGCTTGGAATGGCATCCTGGAGACCAACGAGGATGCGAATTCCCCACTGTTCAATGGTGGTAGTATGGTACAGTAAATCAACTTCTATCTATATAGTGATATACCGTATACATCCGTATACCCTATATTGTGCACTATTAATTATTGGGGATGGTTTCTGGCACTGGGTTTACCTCATTAATCTGAGTTTGGGAAATAAATATGTTCCCTTGACTTTCAAACACATCCCGAGAAGTCGGAGAAAGTGATTTGGGGAGGTTTGAGGCTTCAAACACCTTGCTAGGAGGTGTTCGGAAGTACAGGGATTGTGGTTTGAGTCCGGAAAAGGTGCAACACAAGCAAGGGTATACCATGCACACCATCAAATGCCTATTCTTTGACTGTCAAGTTGGAACCACATGTCAGTAGGCCAGTACTGTTGGGGCCACAGCACAGCAGTTTGTTGGACAGCATTGGTCAACGCGTTCCATAAAGGCAATCTGGGTTCGAATCTGCCATCCAGCTGGGACAATAAATTTCCTACATCACCATCATGATCCTTGACGTGTTCGCATTATATCTGGGTCCAAATTCGCTATCCCTATAATTAGATGGTTACGACATGTTGTGACTAAACAAGACAAACATATGTGGTTTTTCACGGCCTTACTATTGACCTACACCCATGTCCACTTTAAGTGTTAAAGTGTATAAACCAACTGATTTTTTTTGTTGGGCATCCATCTCACATGACAAATACTGTACATTGCTTGGTGGCTTGGTGGTTTCAACCCCAACGTTCGGATCAGTTCGGGCTCACCATAACAGGAATGCATATGGGATGGAAAACAACCATCTTTGACACCACCAAACTCTAGTTTTGAATCATTCTATCTCCCAAATAAAGGAACATGATATGATATATAGATGCACATGATATGTATATATATATATATCATATATATATATATATCATATATAGCTATGTAATGTTATACATATATATATATATAGTTTAGTTCCCGATCTTACCATATTTGGGTTACCATAATTGAGGCTACCCACATGACATCTGCCAAAAAAAAAATAATGGTTCCGTCACACGGCACCTCAAAACCACGAGGGTAGGTATGCGTGGGAGGCTCCGGCATCCTTGGGAAACCATGTCTGTTTGGGATGGGATGGGGTTTCCCATCATGATTTCTTGGGCACAAAATTTGAACGGAAGAAACAGACGTTTGTGAAACAAAGGAGAATCACCCGACCTCAGGTCGGTGACTTGGACTATATTTGCTGGTTAAAAGACAATGTGTTTGTATATGTTTAACGAAAAAAAAAACATATATTACCATACAAACAAACCAAACAAACACATAACAAGTATATATATATATATAATGTTGTTTTGATATGAATTTTGATTGTGAACATCCAAACAATGTTACATGGTACAACACATTGGCGCTGGCCCCGCCTCATGGTCTGCATCAAGGCCTGTGGTGGGATCCCTGAGGGCGACGGAGCACCCGCAAAGGCCTAGCGGAGAATGTGGAGAAACCCAGAAAGCAAATACTACCCTCTGGTAAATTAACATAGACCCTGGCAGATAGGGGTTGAAAGATTAGTTTCCATTAAAACTAGGCTATTTTCAGGGTCTATGTTAATTTACCAGAGGGTAAGTGGTGATTTACAAATTCAATGCACAGTATGACATACCACATTGTATATACATTATATATACACTATATATATAATTATATATACGTAGTATTGTACAAAAAATCAAATAAATACAAAACATAGTATATGTCTCATAAGTAGGCCATGTCAGTCTCAAAGCCAGATGATGTATGTAGATAATGTATCAAAATCATTACGATTACTAGTATGTAGATGCAACCGCAATACATAGTATGTATCATATGTGAAGTATATGTATGTATATATATACAATGACAAGCAAAAGTCCAATATTTCAGGAGTGGCAAATTGATCACCCCTCCTCTACTAACGATAAATAACTCTTTATATATATATACATATATCATATGTTCATACAAAAGAATCATATATACACTACATACATATCTTATAATTATATATACCACTACACACAAAAAATATTATAATATATATATATATCAAAAAATAGTTACAGTAAACCCAGTTAAACCCAGTTAAACCACAAAAGACCACGTCGCGGCGCGACGACTGCGCGTAAAAAATGCCTCCGCCTCTTCGGAGTCGGGATCTGGCGACCAAGTGGACGTGTCGAAGGCGTGACAAGTGGTATATCTATCCAATATATTTTGTATGTGTATATATATACATACTATGTATATATATATATATACAAATATGTATATAATATATACTTTATATAAACATATATGTATATAAACACTAAATATCATATATAAATAAATGTGCATCCTATACAACCAATGTATATGTGTATATATTGTATATTTATGTGTATATATATATATCCAAAACATTCCAATATTGGATCACCAATAGCAATGATTTCGACAGAAAACAGTGGGAATATTGGTTGAGAATACCTCGAGAAAAAAACAGTATGTTTTCATAAACAATTGTCCATCGCAAAACGTGGGACGTACCACAAAGTGGGTCCCCTCAGTTCTAAGTTGGTTCAGTTGCAATGAACATACATATGCACAAATCCAAGTGTCGAAATATCAACCATAAAGCCAGCTGTTAGCGTAGTTACGAAGGAACTGCTACCCATTTTGGGCAAATCACCAACAGGATGAAATTGAGTTCCTGTGAAATACCTGCACATGGAAAATTTGGGAGCAACCATGGCTAGTACATGATTTGGGAGCCCTCTGGCTTCACTTCCTGACTTCGCGACTTCGCCTTGCATTTTACTCCAACTCCGGGCAAATCCGGCAGGGTCCTGCAGGTAACATATGGGAACATCCGAGCAAATTTCTTTCCATCTGAACTATATCATAACTTTTTCTGGAACATGTTCCATAGTTACTAGATGTTACCGGCAATTTCTGAACATATCTGAACTATCCATAACTTCTTCTGGATGCCATCTGTTGAATCCACCCTCCCCCAATCGCCCGCTTCGCTCGCTTCACCTTGGGCTTCCAACAAGACTGAGGCAGCCTCCCTCCGCTCCTCAGAGCCTAGCCGCAACGAAGAGGCGAATTTCATCGCTCCAAAGATGGAAACACTCGACAAAACTGTGAGCAAACTAGGAGAAGTGGATGGACATGTGCGTTTTCTTTGTGATTTAACATGTTTTAAGCAGCTAAGAATGACATGAATAACATAAAACAAGCGGCATCTCTCTCAAAAAACAAGGATTTCAACATATATTTGTCCCATTCAAATTGACCCGCTTTAGTTGTGATGCTCTTTTAGTCAGGGTGTATCTTCCAAACACAATCTCTAATACATTGACACGATGTATACATATTTTTTTCAACACTATATGCCCTGCAATAAATTTGCATCGTATGGCATAAACATGTTTGTTTCGCATGTAAGTCCACCATTTGTTGACCATTTCCTTCGGCAGTCCTGGTACCTCTTGGCAGACCACGTCTACAATTGGGACACCACACAATTCCGGGCCAAATTACTATACGGTAGTTCAATTGAAGAACAAATGATGACTTTGAGCTCATATGGGTGCATCTAAAGAATAGGAAATTTACTATGGGATTTACAGTCTACAGTACCCCCCCCAGTTTTGGTCGTTTCAAGAAGGACAACGGTGATTCATCAGTGGATCAAACGGGGTACCCAGTGGGGGGTTCCTAGAATTGGGGGGGTACCCAAAAATGGATGGTTTATAACCCATAGGATCCATGTATGCTATATATAGTAACATTATGTAACATTTACCATCAATATACCCCCAATGTTAGCATATATACCAGCACCATGGATTTCATGGGTAATGGAACATCCCAATAGTTGATATTAATTTGGATGATGCCTGGGGTTCCCCCCATGACTTTGGAAAGCTCCATGTCTTTTTAAACCACGGAGCTGGCCTTGATTGATCCGGAGCCGGCGTCCTGGCTTCCATGGTGGGTTAAAGCTCCATCTGTGGTGAACATGCCTGAAATATCCTGAAATAAAAAGATTGCCTTGATTCTTGATGTGTTGGATTGTTTTTCTGGACTTGGGATGTAAACTACCACCCATCTTTAACAGTGTTTCCGAGATTGAACCATATCCACATTGCTTTTAAGTGGATTTAGGAGGACTGCAGCCCTTTTTTTTTCGGTTCAACATGAAGCTGTCTTCATGCATCCATGGTGCCAATGGCTACAGTATGCTACAGTGATTTGCTGCGTGCTGCATCCAAATTGCCGCAGGTTTCTGCAGTCCAAATGTCACAGCTCAAAAGAAATAGCTATGGCAGGTTCCCGAAAGCATTTGCGATACAACTTTGGTTGGTTTTGTGTCTCCATAGTTGTCAAATGTGCCCTCCCTTGACACCGGAAGAAGCGCGCCTCGAAATTTAGGTGTTGGAAGATCAGAACACCGGGGGATGGAGACCTGCAGATGGGGTTCATGAAAAACTCCAATTATATGTAGTAACATATATATATATATACATAATATTTGGAGTTTTTATATGCATTATATGGTTATATATGGATAATATATATATATAATTGGATACAAGATATGGTACTCCATTATATATTTGTTATAACCATGGGTACCATATATAAAACATAATATACAATACATGATAATCATGAAGTTCCCCCTATATAAAAAAAATAGATTGGTAAATTATAATAGTTCACTAACCTGAATGAAGGCAACTATTCACTTCAAGAAAGGTGCCTCCCCTAACGCCATTTCGGGATGATTTCCCTTATTAACCATGATTCCAGGGTTGGGTCGCAGTGAGGTCGTTATAATTTACCCATATATATATATACACAGAATACAGACAGTATCTCATATACATATATATATACATACACAGTATATCATATATATATAATTATATATATATATATATACATAATATATAATGTGTATATATACAGTATATATATATATATATCATTATTACTATCATTATTATATATATATATATATATTATATATTCCCATATCTCATCCAAGTTTCTGGTCAGGTTTGAACCCCCACATGGCTCACATGGCTGTAGCAGACCGCCACCAATTGCAATGGCACGACTGGGTCACTGATTGGCCCATTGGGTCCATTGGAAATTCATAGGAAGGCCATAGGAACACCATAGGAAACCTTAGGAAAATGATGATGGCCCAGTCGAAATAGTGGATTTACCCATTGAAAATGGTGGATCTTTCCATCGTTTTTTGTATGTTTACCAGAGGGTAATCCCCATCAAATCCCACTATAATCCAATAATGTCCTTTTGGTAAAAATAGAGGGGCCGGGAGCTGGTATACCATCTATCATCATAGAAACCTGTTGTTAAAGGGGTTTGTTCAAACCCATCTATTAATCAACCAACTAATGGGAAAAGGACATCTATGTTTCCAACATGTTTTGAAGAAACTAACTGCTTATAATTAAGAAGCTGATGGAAAATCAGATTAGAAAATTGAAGCCAGCATAAGCAGGGTGATAGAAGTTGCACACATAACACTATCCATCATTCTATGTCTTAGTATGACTTTCATGATTATACTAAATTCTAGAAACCATAAAGTACTGTTGATCTGGAAGTGTGAAAAAAACTGCCTTGTCCCATTAAGTTTGTGATTAATATCTGAATGAAATAGGACCATCTCAACCTCATAGAACATACAACATGACCACACTTGATCATGTTTCACGTGTTTTTTAGTCTGCTAAAACACAAAGAAACATCGATGCTATGTTAGCCAAATGATATCAAATATATGATATCACCGAACACTCCAGCACTAGGACTATGTCAAATATCTATAAACCACAAGTCACGCAGATTTTTCACTCACATCTACTTATCTTGGGTGACGATAAGTAGTACTGTGTAACCCGACTCTACCTCGGGGCACATTGGAGCTTACCAATTATCTTGATCCATTTATGAACCTGATCCATATTGAATAGTTTTGAATAGTATTCTCATCATGATCCCATTACAATCCCATCGTTGACGATTCGGATATTTCTAGTTCTACCTCCAGCTCCTGATCCAGCCTAGCTGCCCTAGCTATAGACCCACCATGAAACTTGGCGAATGCTGAAATTCCGTAGAACTCACCAGTCCAATCACCTCCTTGAACAGGATCTCCCGGATGGTATCCTTGGTGATACCGGGTTTTTTCAAGTGTCTCCCGAATGGAACTTCTGTAGATATTTGATGAATCCCTGCTGGTGTCATTCTGATGTTGCTCCATCATTTCTCTTGATGGACTCACTTCCGACAATCCGTAGAATCAGTCAGAATATCATCTGAAACTGGCATAACACCTCCATTTTTAGCGTGTCATTTAAATGAAAATGCTTCGAATTCTCCTTGAAAGGCCATATGCTATGACAATGGGCCCATTCCTGGATCGTCTTATTGTCAGTGACCCTCTACATGTAGAGGTTTCCTAATGTTTCCTAAAATTGGGCTACCCCACAAATCATCAAGAAGATCTTCTTGGGTTTTCCATGGTTTTCCATTATAAATCCACCATTTATTTTGAGCCAAATATCATCGATTTACAAAAACTGCTGGGATTTTCAAGTCATCTGAGAAAAGGTGGTCGTCATCCTGAGAACCTGAGAACCCCAATCAACTCACCGAGGAGCCAGGTCATTTGCGGTCGTCTTGTGCAGACCCTCCACTTTCAGCGACAAGGTCTGGCATCACGTGAACGTGACTGGTTTAGCATGGTGACTTTGCAGTACTCATCCCTTTCCCCTAATATTAAACACCTAGGAACCGTGAATTCGTGAGGAATTTCCACATCATTGGAACCAATAAAAGAGTGTGTGAAATAAATTTCATATTGGAGGGATGGGACTAGTCTTAGTTAAAAATTAATTCCCGAAACTGCAAATCGGCCAATATATTGTGTTGATGCTAATGATTCCATATGATTCCCCGGTTTCCCGCATCCATTTCGGGCCATTTCGGGCCATTTCGGGCCAGGTCCGAAATGGAAGTCCCTGCTGTACCTGGATGTTTTGCTCACAGCTCTTGATCCTCGGAGGCCAGTGGTGCTGCGTCACTACGCCTACAGACAAGTTTTTGCTCTGCTATTGAAAGAAACAACACTGAAACATCCGGACATGGGAACTAGAAGTGAATGGAAAATCAACAGTGGTTGAGTTGATATCACCATTCAGTACTTAGGAGGAGGACCTAGCAACAACTCGAGGGTTATTCGTGTGTTATCATTTCAAACTGACTTGCATCAAGTGGCTGAATGGAGAAACATGCTACCAAGTTGAAAAAATGACATCCAGCAATTCATGCCCTTGCTAAGCGCCCCGACGCAGTCTTGATGTACCTCAAGGAGGAAATTGGTGAGTTGTGACCGTCGTTGATCCAACGAGCTTGTGGCAAAATGAACATGCTTTTGCAAGCTCGAACCACCTAGTGTAGGTCAATTGTTCGGATATTAACCCTTTTCCAGGATCCATGTATGCTATATATGGTAATATGGATCCCATCAATATACCCCCAATGTTAGCATATATAGCAGCACCATGGATCCTATGGGTTTTGGGAGAACCCAAGATAGTCTTTTGTGGCGCTTCTGAACGGATGGCTTGAAACCTCCGAGCTTGGGATGGAGAAGAAAAACACGACAAATCCACCAACAAATGTCTTGTCCACTACGGGACACACCGTATTCCAACCCCGATTTTCTGTACATAATTACTTGGAATCTGGACCCCCAAAGGGTAGAACGTGAGGCTTCACCATCAACCAAACCTTGTTTTGTATTGTAAATGTTGTCTCCATGAAACCGCTGATAACTTGCCGATGATCCCTAGCTTGAGTGCAAGATGTTGCATGAAAAATCAATCGTTGCAAATAGACGTTCAGTCCAAGTGGCTTCTTTATGCGCGAGATGCGACCGTTGGATTCCTGACCACCAGGTCAGAGTTGCGATGGGTGACCAGGTATGGAAAAGACTTGAGATGACTTGAGATATGTTCATGGGAACGTAAATGGTGGATATACTAAATATGTCTCACGTATAGTGTGAACTAGGCGAGTTAACTCGCGCAACTCCACAAGAAGTTTGTGGAACTCATTGAACAATTCCAAGCCACGAACGTTGCTATGACATCCCAAAGGACCATGCATCGCTAGTATCCGCAGGGTTGTTGACATCACTTATATAAGTTCAATTGCCGAGGGCACAAGAGTTTGGTAGGCTATGTGCACATGTGTCTGTCAATGACAGTCATGACATTGTCCTTTAAGTGTTGAATATAGATATATAAGCAATATTAGAACCCCACGTCCATTGTTCAATTAATTTACCATAAACCTTCCATGGAATACTGTATCCTTCATCCACTGGCTAATATGATGCCCTCGTATCCACTAGCAACATGCGAAGCTGGCGTTCCTCGTCATCTCGTTGCTCCGGTGCTAAAGACTCCTGCGCAGGAACAACTACAGGTGAAAAGGAACGGACTATCCGCATGATTCAAATATCTTCATAGATGCATTCATATGTTCTCTAGTGTCTTCACCTCGCTATTGACTGTCACAATTTGGAATATATATAAATATAATATATAATCCATATACAAAATTTATTTCTCTCCCATATATATATATGTATATATATATGTATATATATATATATATGTATATGCGGCGGTAGGCGCTAGACCTGGAACGCCGCAGTGCAGGCCATAACTTTTCGACCCAGGGATGCTCAGAGATTTGTAATCGAAGCCCAAGATGATCTGGTTGGTGGTTGAGCCACCCCTCTGAAAAATATTGGTCAAATGGGATGATTCTTCCCAATATATGGGAAAATAAAAAATGTTCAAACCACTAATCAGCCAAGATGATCCAATAAATTGGCTTTCGAGGCTCCATTTTGCAGGTGAAAGATGCTGAAAGTATAGACATGTATAGACTATATATAGTCCTCCATGCATGCCCAAAGATTAATCTATGAAGCAACCATTCAACAACTTAACTTTGCCCAATGCATATCATGAAATCGGCATCGTTCAAAACCCTGGTACCCGGGTTGACACACAACAGAAACGCTTCAACATGCACATTCATCTCTGGGTTGTATAATCATGTATAATCGACAACCAAGAACTATCATCAAACATAAGTTTAAGGGAAGGTTACCTATGGTTCACAGTGGACACATCATGATATATCTATAGTATGCTATAGTTGAATGGGTTTACATATATATATATATATCATATATATATATATATATCATACATATATATATATTATAAACCAACCGACATAACTGGGGGGGCCTTGATGAGGCATGGAAACCCCTCCACCCACCCAGCCTCTTCAACGTCCAGCTCATGGCCTAGACACATGCCGCACAAAGTGACTTGAAACCACCAAAATTGGGGACTCGGAACCCGTGTTCAAATTGTGCTCATACCTATCTGCATCTACTTCATTTTATCTCATATGGCACATGGTCGCTGAAAGCGTCACGTCGTGGTCACAACTATCCCACTGAGCTTCGCAGCCTTCAAGATCACTTTGGCAGCAATCAGCCTCCCTTGGGGAGCTTTAAAGCAACTAACATCAACTAACTTCATCATGTCAGCTCGCCCATGGTACCCCGCCCAGCTGGGACTTCCCGGCAAAACCAGAGGTAGTTGGTCTTCCAGCCCACAGACGCCACGTCCCGCAGGATGCATTGGACGCACAAGACCTCGGAGTCTGCCATGCTTGGCGCTTGGCGAGTTGGGTGTGTGACGCAACAAGGCCGCAACAAGTGTCAATGTTGTCAATTAAAACAACAACTTATACCGTTGCGGTAGGATGATCTGCCAAGAAAGAAACACAAAGGAGTCCTGACATGTTGCTGACCTGACATATCTGACATGCTGACCCATGCACAATGGGGACAAGAAGGCCATCCATGTTGAAATACGATCCCATCGTCCCCTTGCCACCATGCTCAACACATTATCCCAACATATCGGCATAAACACAGAATCACACAGGACTTACTGAGCAATGAAATACAAACACATCATATATCATACTGACTGCAAGTAAATAGTGTCATCAAAATAATGAATAAACCCATGATAAATAAATAAAACATCACAAATAAACACATACATTTTGAATCATTTTGAAACACTGTATTTGCTTTAATGATGTTCATGTGTAGTGTTACAACTATCATCATCATCATCATCATCATCATCACCATCATCATCATCATCATCATTTGAGGCATCCCAACCGCAGCTGCAGGGAAGATGGCCTTGTTGAAACGGCGGAAACGGCGTTTTTGATTTCAACGCTAGGGTACTGGGGACGATGGGAGCGACAAAAACAGGGTACCGTCCATGCTGAGGTACTGAGAGTATCTCTATAGATAAAAGGAAACATCTATTTTTCAAAGAAATACATGTACCCTCTGGTTATGACTAACAGTTCGCCATGGTTTTTCGATGGCCCTAATCGAAATAGATGGTCTACCGAACTTAAAAATGGATTTTCCATGGCGAACTGTTAGTCATAACCAGAGGCTATCTCTAGATGCTGAATCAATGGGCCTTGCTGTACTTCAGAGTTGGGGGAATGGAGCTGACATTCCCAAATGACCAACAGAAAGGTGGGAACAAATAGAATTGTAAGTTAATTGTAAGTAAAACATTCAGTGAAGAGGAAAAGAGATATGAACATCAGAATGAGTGTTTTCAAATACCCGGAGGGCGTAGCGAGTGAGATGGGCGGCTAAATGGCTGATTCGCACATGGAAAACCCATCGCTAACGAACATGCACAAAGGAGGTCTGGTTGGTGGTTTCAACCCCTCTGAAAAATATTGGTCAATGGGAAGGATTATCCTATATATTATGGAAAATAAACATGTTCCAAACCACCAACCAGAGGTGGCATGACAACTTGATCAGTTCCGGGTTCCTGTGACACAGGATGTTAGAGGACATTAGCAAAATTCGCAGAATTTCCAGCGATATTTCGCGACAACTGCTGGTTGACTGAGCGATAAACATCTCAATCATTGGTTTCAGAGTTTTTCAATGGGGGTTTCCTAAGTCATGGGGGAGATCCCGCAAAATGGATGGTTTATAGTGGAAAATCAATGGAAAATCCAATGGTTTTCACTCTTCACAAAAAAAACAACTCATAAACCATGACTAGTGAATGGTGTAACAGAAAATCCACTGATCTGGGATCCGACACCAACTTGCCCCAGCATGCCCCAGTAATCCAAGTCACACTAACCCACAGAGTCAAGAAAGACGACTCCGTGATGCCTGTGCCAATGTGGCACAGTGTCCACACATGTCCCATACATGTCCCCACTTAGTTGCTGCCGCTTTATTTCAGACAATGCTGGGATATTGTTGGTTGAGGTGACAGTGACCAATTGCAATCCCTGATGGCTTCAAGAGGAACATGAGGTACCCCCCGGGGCAATGTCCGTTGCTAAACGCAATTGGATCAATTTTTGCAGGAGAGAAACTTGCTATTCCCAGATATTCCCAGTTTTTTGATTGTCTGAAACTAGGATACCTCGGATACCCTCCTTTTGTGCATGGTTGCTGGTCACGTTCCCCTAATTGAATTTGAAAAAGCCATTTTAAGGGCAATCACCTTTGATGCACCCTCTGTCTTAAGGGAGATTTTACACGGACATGTCCGGGCATGTCTTGGGTTCGTTCTATTTATAGGTCCCTCACCTTCCAGTTGCCTGTCAGATAGGTCACCAACACCAATTTCATGTTTGGTAAAATCACCTTCCAGTGATTTATCCCAGAGGTAACTGGAAGGTTGGAACAGTATATAAAGATCTCGATTGATTGTGTCTTGATAGATAGGCTTTATGACTTCAACGACTGTTAAGTTTGTGATGGATTGAACTAGATGGTAAAGCTAGAAGCCAGCTTTTCTGGATTCACCTAGAGACTTAGCCATTGGCGGAGAAAGTTGATGATGCGCTGGCACGCTCAATGGATTAGTGTAGTTATATTCTTCTGGACAAAAAATCAAATAGCATATACAGTATAAGATAACTCACTAACCTTCGAAGTTCGGCTATTCTGGGATAGCTATCCAGTTCTCCTATCCAGTTCTCCGATCGTCATTCAGGTGAAGTCGAAGCGAGTCGAAGCCCATGGCCCCGTACCATCCCCTGCTCGGTGACATGTATATATTCATATATATATATATAAATATATGCTGTATACCCACATTCTCCAAGTACCGATAAAAAAATAGGTACAGGTACAAAACATATGGGGCAATATACCAATTTTGTGGGTACTTGGAGGGTCTAGGTATATAATGGTATATACAGAAAATAATACAATAAATAATACAGTACAGCAACATAGTACAACAATGAAAACACCTCCTCACAAAACACAAATACAACATGATACAACACAGTTCAGTGGCAATAAAACAGTCAAGTACATAAACATCTTACATATTATTATATATTATGATGTAATGTCTTTAAGGGTATGCAACTAGGTCAGGCTTCAATCCTGGTTCATAAGATACACGTTCAAAACCAAGTGCTTTTAAATCTTCTTGACACTCTTTGCTGTGATGAACACTACAGTGAGCATCTAATTGGCGACTGAGTTCCAATACTTTAGCACCAACTTGCAAACTTGCTGGGATAATTCCATGCCCTTGACAAAAACCTCCTCAAAATATGGGACCCCGATACATGACATGTATCGGGAAATCATGGGAAAGGCTTCAACCGCGGTGGATTCATGTCATGGCATCCCAGTTGCCGTAGAGCAATGCCACATAGATGCCAGGGATGAGAACCTTGGTGTGGTAAAACCACGGTGATAGGTGAGAACTGCGGTCATAGCATTTGGACACATTTGTTGTCATTTTGTTAAATATTTACTTATCGACGTGAGTTAAGTGAGGTGTTTTTTCAGCCCACCAAACCATACATTTTGGATCCATTTGGACATACCCTCTGGTAATGACTAACATAGCTATTGAAAATGGCCATAGAAATAGTGGATTTACCTATTCAAAATGGTGATTTTCCATAGTTATGTAAACGTTTACCAGAGGGTATTTATTTAAATTCTCCAAGGGAGGTGTATGAAACCCACCACCGAGGTTTCGACTTCTACACAGCCGCAGTCTCACCGGCGGAGTGCGGAGTGAAACGTCGTAGTACCGCACCCCAGAGTGAAAGAAACCCAGAATAAAAAAAAACAGACTATTAGACGGCGGTATATATGAATGTAATTGAATATATTATATTAAATATATTGTATATATATATATATGATCTATGATATAATATGATATATTATAATTATTATATATATGTATATTATATATATATATGTATATATATACTGTATATATATATATATATATATATATACTGTATATATATATATATATAATATGTTAAACAAAATGTCCAAACTGTTTATGAGTAGCAAGAACTGGGCTCTGACTCTAATGCTGAAGATTTTCCAAGTTCGTGTGCCATTAAAGCTGGATCCCCAGAGATCTGTCTGAGGCTAAGTTTTGGCTGCAGAAAACGACTCTAAGAGTCCAGAACTTGATATTCCTCCTGTGGGGAACAACATTTACCATCTGGTAAACATACAAAAAGCTATTGAAAATGGCCATTTATAGTGAGTTTTCCCATTAAAAATGGTGATTTTCCATAGTTACGTTAGTTTACCAGAGGGTATATACCATCCTCTGGCGGTTTTCCCAGAAGGCTTTCCATTGAAAACGCACCGCGTGGGACTGTAGGACCGCGTGCAGCCCAAAGGCTATCAAGAACCACCAGCGCCACCAACTGAGCTTCATAATTCCCTGACCAGCTGGGACTGGTGAGAAATCATGACTAGAACTGAAGGTTTCACTTGGGATATCTGAGTCTACCACTGGTGAAAAACCTACAATCTGGATAAGAATCAGCACACATACCATTAATTCACAATCCCAAATTCAATCATGCGTTGATCTCATCAATATACCATCCATTGATTGAATCGATAAATATGCCATTCATTTGATCGATACGTATACCATCCAGCAATGATTTTACCATCCATTTAAACACTCCTTTGCTCTAAGAGGATGGGATGGTAAGTTTACCCACAATGTGGCGACATCTCATACTTGGGAAGAAACTGCACAACATATCACGACATACCTCTTGTAAGTCAAAGATCATGACTATCTGGAAAACTCTGCCATGAAATTGCTGGATTTACATGGATTTACCCAGATGGCCACGTTCTGACCTCTGATCATTTCTGGCTTCTTCCCAGGCGGGGAAGATGCGTGCCTTCTGGATGAACCCGAAGCCAGACGCTTTGATCTTGGGACGGAAGAAGTAGCTACTGCCTGGGGCAAACAACAGCCTTGAGGTCAACGCACGTGGCACACGTGATGGAATGATTGTGTTTTCTGTATATATAACTATATATATACATGAACATTACATATGAGGTCATATGAAATATCTGTTCTGATCATATTCCAAGTTCAGGGCTGGGCCAAGAAGATGGATCAGGAACCCTCCGATTTGGATCTTGTTCGCTTTTCTGACAAGTTGGGTGTTTCACCAGAAAATCCAATAAGATCACCACCAAGACCACCAAGACTAAAATCTTCCCTGGTGCCTCAACGGAACTGGTGGGCTGGTAGTGTTCAAAGGTTCCCGATGTTTCCCATCAATAATCACCGCTCTCTTCTTGGAACTGAAACCATGAGTTGCTAACCTTTTTCTTGCACAGGAGTTTCCCTGAAAAATGTGGTGAAAAAGGCCATAAATCCATAAACAACTACCATTTCGGGATGATTTATAATAGCCCTTTTTTGACTCGTTTGGGGATGGTATAAATCACTCGGCGGCCCCACAGATGCGCGCGCGTTCCTTCAAGAAGGTACAGACCTCAGAGGCGATGCCCCTTGCTGTCTGCAGTCTGCCTGTGTGCAGGCTGCTATATCCCATAGGATCCATGGTGTTGGTATATATGCTAACATTGGGGGTATATTGATGGTAAATGTTACCATATATAGCATACATGGATCCTATGGGTATGTGAGTGTGCGTATGATTCTTAAACACATTATAATATACAACAAATGAAGACTGATCAAACAATACAATGGGCAATACATATACAGTTCATATACATATATCGTCGGAAAAAACATGTAGGAAGTACACGCGGACTCTTGCACATGGCAAACATTGTTTTACATAAAATTCTCTCATTTGGATACCACCTCCATCGGGACATTCGTGAAAGCTGTCTCAATGCCGTTTGCTGAAGACACGATACGGAACTGCTGTGTTCACAATTCTTGTTGTAAAACCTCTATATGCAAAATAGTCACCAGCTGTGGTTTTTCAAAAACACATTTCAAACAAACACACAAGACCTGGAAGAAATGCCAGTAGGGAACGGATCGAACGTGGGGTAGCAATTTGATTCAGATGTTTCTATGGCATCTTCACCAAAATCATCCACTTTGCACATGGACATACCAATTTGCGGAGGGCAACCTCACAGAATCTGCCTGGCCTTTTGAACATCGGCACCTGGCTTAGCTTTGGCTTCAAAACATGATTCACTTGAAACGAAACAGCAGATATGTCAGAATGTCTGCCCGACCCTACGACAGGATAATTTTCACAAGATTAAAAACAGGGTATCCCCGAAAGGCATCTTTGAATAACATCGATCAAACATGTGGAAGCATTGACATTTGTATCAAACTAAGCAAAATACACTAACAAGCTGATGATAGTTGCATGTTCAAAAGCTCGCATTTTCTGTTGTGTATTTAGACTGTCTATTTATAGTGCTCATGTTGTTTTTAAATAGCATTCTGTGGTATTCTGTGACCAATGCGGACTACTCAAGACCAACCCAAACAAAATCACATGCGTCCCGTTCAAAAACCCAATTATTGATGCTAAATCCATCACCAAAATTAAAGGTAATGGATAATAATTGATATTTGCTACGAGTAACTTTGAATAATCATTATATATATATAGTTTCTGTTTATGTTGTTTAAATGTGTCTTACAGTAGTCCCAATTCAAGTTCACCATCATCATTTATGGTTGAATGGCTTATATCCCAATTGGTGATGGTTTATAGCTAACCCAGTCATTATTTTATCATATTCATGGTTATACTGTTATACTTATGGTTGATAGTTAACCCCATCATTATAAAGCCAATGTTTTAACCATAGTCATAGTAGTTATGGTTGATGCTTCAATTATCCCCCCATCATCATGTCCTTCCACAGGGCCCACGCCATCCTCTCTTGCTCGTGATCATAACAGTCTGACAGCACCGCTATGAAGACATTGATGGTACCTATGGAAACATGGAGCTTTCAATGGAAAAAAAAGACAAACTATGGAAAAAACAAAAACTATGGGAAAATGGGAACGCCATCTATAAACGATGATATGGAGGTTTCAATGGAAAACAAGTATGGGGAAATCATCTATCACTGGAGGTTTCTGGCTGGGAAAATCCCGAAGTGATCTGGATCAAGGATCATTATCGTCTTTTAACATAAGATAAAACTCAGGTTGGATAGATGGGTCATATATAACTTCAAATATGGGTTATAAAGATCGGCTATAGATGGGTTACATCTATGTGTATACATCGTAGTAAACTTTACATGAAGCGCATGGGCAAAAAAAATCATCCCAACCATCCCAACATCATGACCTTACACGATAGTCTTGGTTCTTGCCAGAACGCTGAAAAAAAAACACTCAAAGCTCAGACACATGGATTTGCCCAAACAAATCTGACGGAAAAATAATCAATGTCCAAAGGCTTACGACTGCAGTTTTCCATTTTCCCGTTAAGACAACAATTTTGGAATTTCTCCCAATTCAAACCACCATTTATCATTTGGGATATTTTTTGTCCCCATCAAAATCATGTTTGAGGCAAAAGTATATTGGTCAGATCCACACTTCCAACCCCGCCAGTCTAGCCAAAATGCAGGTGAGGAAAATAAAGACGCCACCTGCGGGATGCTGCGGGATGTAGATTCACCATAGAACAAACACACGTTCTTTATCTGTGGGTCATAGCTTATAATAATTTATACGGTATATATCTGTATATATATAATTATATAATATTGTATATAGATAGTTTATTACACATAGTTTATAGCTAGCTGTAAAAAAATATTAGAACAAGGTTCCAAAATGTTTTCCTATGTTTTAATCAACTGTTCGGAATGCAATGATCATAGCTCATCATAATTCACCCGGGCAGGCTCGCCTATGGAGAGCAACACCATGGCGGTCCTCTTTGACTGCGGCATCCTGCGAAGTCGAAAAAAAAAACACCAACCCATGATGGTTTTCATAGGTCAATAGGGCTTAATAGTGGTTAATAATGGTTAATAATGGTTAAACGTGGTTCATCATACTGCGTCTGTTTTTGTTTCAAGGGGAAATAATGGCTAGTCAGTCGTGGCTACGAGATATACAATGAATGTGAACAATAGCTAACACATGTTTAATCATTGAATGTAAGTGAATGGCTGGATATTCCCAGAATTGTCTTTGATCTTGTTTGTGACAAAATTATGATACTTCACCAACTTGAAATGAGCTCAAATTGGATGAACTTGGGATGATCATGATTCATCTATAGTGACCTCGTGGTGGCTTGGTTAATGGTTGCGGTAATGGCGGAACCATGGCTGAACACCACTCAACAACGAATAAATGACTATGACATGGTCCACGTAACCTAAAACTGTTGCTTCCATCCAATGTAAATACCATGCTAGTGCAACAACTATATAGGGACTTTACGCATAGAATTCAACTCCGACTAAACTCCGACTGCACCTTCGCAAGAGGGGAAATTACTTTGACTTGTGGTTCCTTGACTGTTTAAGAATGTCCAAACCACAAGTAAAGCAGGCGGAAACAACCTGTTTTCAAGGCTAGAATGGAAATAAACAGACTTGTCTTTAACTGCATAAGTTTGTCTAAAAACGGGGTACATTCCTTAAATGTCGTATACGTGTTTATTAATTTAGAACATGATGAAAGATCATCGAATTAGAGGTTTCAACCAACTCCAGATTACCCTCTGGTTATTTAACATAGCCCTGGTATAGATGGCCACATAGAAATAGATGGTTTACCTATTAAAAATGCTGATTTTCCGTTGCAAACTGTTAAATAACCAGATGGTATCTCTCCTCTTAAAAGGAGGGGATTTCCCGCTGCCCAACGGTCTCGAGCAAATCTTCGGGCGACAGAAACTGTTCACCCGTGAAGAGAAGCACAACGATGTTGAACATGGAAATCTCCTGGGCTGGCAATGGAATTCTAAAGGCTACCGCCTTTTTACGAATCAAGGGGTTTTAACATGTTTTTTTCACATGTTTGAACCATCAGAAATATGGATATACAAGTGAACAATGATGGTTGGTTGGTTGATGATTGGACAGGATATCAAGGGATTACCCTTGATGTATTGCTGGTTGAAATCCATTGGTTTGTCAGCATATTCTCTGCTGGCAAGTGGCAATTCTAGAGTTTCTAGTGATTATCACCATTGTTTTGAGACACACCCATATCTATATGACTGCAAGTAAAAGAAAACTGGACCTTCCAAAAAAAAAGGTACTCACAGCCTGTTGGCCAATGATTGACTTTGAAAAACATGTCTTTCCTGTGTCAACGTGTTCCAAACGCGACTCCCACGACACAGGTTCCTTCATTTTTCCCCAGCATCTCAACCAGCATGAACCCAGTAAGGAATTATCTTCCAGATCTGGAACCACCAAGCATTCATGGGGTCGACGTTTAATTAAATTCAACTCTGACAACCCCATGGTTGGTGCCCGTGGGGATTCCTAGTGTATAGTGCAACACGCGAACAGCCAACCAGAATGTATCAGCTATACTACCAGTTATACCCCCTTTGATGGTTGAAACCCGTTGTAAATAATATATATATAAATATGTGATTCTTAAATCTCAATAACTACCCAACCAGACTTTAACCGCTCCATGAGCAGAGGCAACCAGCTCCAAGTGCCAAGAAACGTTGATGCCAGAGCGGTCCATGGCCCAAAACGCGTGCATGAACGCCAGGCTGATGAAGAGCCTGGTTTCGACATGGAAATTGAAGACTCTCATGAAACCAATGGGACAACGATGGAAGTGGATGTCTGGATGTGCCAATAACCAACCCGGGTTTTATTCCATTGGTTGCCTTGCTTTCGCAGCAACCCTGCTAGCGTTTTTCCAATGGTGAAGTGTGTTGATGACTTTCTGGTGGTGGCAACTCTCGCAAGAAGCGGTGACAGAAGGACCAAGAACCAGGAATGGTTCTATCACATCACAACAAGTCTGGTTTATACCATTTCTGCATAGGCCTTACAAAATTGTAACTTCAAAAGGTTTAGAGTACATGTAAAACACATATAGACTTGCCGCCAAGTTGCATAATCACCAGCATTCCGACAATCGGCAAGACAGACTTCATGATCGGCAAAATCCTGCACAGCAAGGCATAAAATGGCTGAGCTGAGCATGCATACATACATACATGTATATATATATATATACGTAATTATATATACACGCATATACACACTATTGTATAGAATTGTATAGCATTATATAACATCATATAACAGCATTTCAGAACGATTTTTTGAGAGTACCCATTTGAATGCAATAGATGACCCGCAAAGTGCACCCCATAGCTTCAAGTTCATCCATAACTCAGTATATACAACATCATACAACTGTAGTTGTATCCTAGAATCTATCGTCCTACTTATTGCGGCTATAAACCAACTTACTTCTATCGCCATGTGCTTCTTCAGGCCCATCTGGGGACTCTGGCCATGCCAAACGCCTCTCCTGAAATGATTGTCAAGGTCACGGTAACCCACCCCCCCTATTATATAAATAAGCCCCGTCTTCGCCCTGATATTAGAATTACCCTCTGGTAATTTAACGTAGCTATTGAAAATGGCCATTTATAGTGGATTTACCCATTGAAAATGGTGATTTTCCATAGCTATGTTAGTTTACCAGAGGGTAAAGAAGCTGGAGTCCCATCATTCCTTCAGCCCATTCAACACCCGTCAGACGGACCCCCAACCTCTTCCCAGTGGAACGGAAGGCTCTGATCCTTAGGCCAGGTGGAAAAAAGCGATGCGTCGCTTAAGGGTTCCAGCTGTATGCATGGCGGCATGATGCCCTCTGGTAATTTAACATAGCTATGGAAAATCACCATTTTTCATGGGAAATTTCACTATTAATGGTCATTTTCAATAGCTACTAGTATGTTAAATTACCAGAGGGTACATCTGCTGAAGATACTGTAGAGCTATACATCGACTGTAGATCGATAAGAAAATACTGTAGACTGCAAACATCTGGCACAAATACATACCTTGCCCTTTGTACATTGCACACATCTTTAAATGATCAAATATCATCTGACAACTTTGTACACCACCAAAGACATTCTCCTGAGGCCCATGTGACTTCAGAGACAGATCCACTAAAGCGTATGGTTATTCAATTAAACACGTCATTATAATTATACTGAATCCGTTGGTCCATTGGTACACCATTATTAGCCAATACCCATTAGTGATGCCTTGGGTGATCATTTAGGCAAAATCAAGGGGCTCAAAGAGCATGGTGATCCAGTGTACCAGGCTGTTGATCGACAGCAAGATGGAACCTGAGAAGCCGTTCCATCTCGGGCCATGTAAATCGCTGGATGTCTAGGGAAAATATGGGGGGGTTCCATGGATATTTTGCCGCTAAAAACAATGGGTTTAAACTGGGAATAATAAAATTCTTTGGGAACACATGAAAATATCAAAACATATGGGTCTGTGAACTTGATTATCAAAACATATGGGTCTATAACAAATTGGTTGGAACAATGCTTATTGGTTGAGTATTTGCAGAGACAACTCATGGATATTTGATGACTCGGTCTTGAGTTGTTCAGTCACACTGGTCCTGCTTAATGGACCTTGAGAAGAAATTAATTCACTTGGAACCTGACAAGTTCTTTCATTAAGCCATGAAAAAAATAAAAATACCTCATCCCTTCCCACTATATAAATTCTGATTCACACTACTAGCATCTCTCGGCTAAACAGCTAGACAAAAAGAAACAATGCACCAGGTCGTATACTCTTACTCCACCACAACAATCAATCAACAGGGGGATGTTCAATGGCTCATTTAGGTGGAACACTGTTGAAGTTACTTTCTCGGAACACCGTTTCTGATATATTATATGGTACAGTATTTGTGGAGGAAACAAGACACAGGAAATGCAGGTGCTCGCACACGAACACCTTCACAAGGGCCGAACTTGCCTTTTCCTTCCGATTCCGTGCTTGGCAGTGGCATACGTTATTTTCAGAGGAGTGAATTGCCACTTCTTTGACTGAACAGACATCACAAACTGCTTGGCAATTCATCGCATTGCAATGAAGCAAACTCCCATCCTAGAAATTTGTTGAAAATGTTTTGTTAATGACCTTCCTATACATATAATGCTCTCTCTCTCTCTCTATATCTCTATACTTATATATATATATGTATATGATCTGCTGAAGCCCTGGTGCTGTCCATGAGTATCATGCTCCAAACCGCCCCGTGTAGCGCGCAAAGCGCTCGGGTCACCCTGCTGTTCTGCGCTGGTTCAAAGTGCACGGAAGTTTCGATGGCCAGGGCCAGGGCAAGACCGCCCATGACGAAGCGATAGTATTCCTCAGCTTAAGATTACGATAGTTCCATAAATCAACCATTGCTGGGGAATATTTTTTGGGAATATGTTTCATGAATATTCATCATATTGTTATGCAATCAATCATATTTAACCAAGCTTTTAACCCACGGGGTATGTCCAATTTGGATATGAAAAAGAACATATAACCCATGGCTCTGGGCTCGCCTCTGGGCCAACTCCAGGAAATCTCGATGTCCAAATCTTCGGACTGAAATCTGTGACTAACCGACTATTCCGACACCGACAATCTCTGTGGGTCAAGAAATGTTCGAAAGAAGCGCTGGGAATATGTATAGGATTGTATAGGGATGATCTAAATTCATCTAAATTCTATCTATACTAAACCATCGAAAGTTGATGGACAATATAGTTTTTCGTTCATTATGCTGTCAGCCAAAGATTGTGGCTGGTTGCATATTGAATGGATTGGTTTAGTTGGGAAAATCAAAAGCGGACACTTAATGGGAATTACAACCCAACAGAAATCAACATAAGCAAGGGCACCACTATCCATTGCCCATACACCATTTTTGCGCTTAAATGAAGCTATTTTTCAACTCATCCAGTAGTGTTGCGCATTGCAGTCATCCGAGCAAAACATGTTTTTTTTTTTTTTCAAAACACAGTGGACTCAATAATACTCAGTTTGTTTCGGCATATCTATACAAAATACAAATTTACTGTAAGACTACTGATATATATATATATATATATTATGTTACATTGCATATAGAATAACATACATATATTGCACATGCAATCGGCAATTGTACCTACTTTGGAACTAATGGCCCCTGATTTTTTTTCTGAGGCGCCCGTTTGACGTAGCGGAAAAACAACCGGCGACCTGCGGTCCAGGGTCGACAGGGAAAACCCCAAAGATCCATCGTTCGGTAAAAGAAAACATGTCCCATTTGATTGGTTATATATATATATATATATCTTCGATTATTTCCCATGTTCAGACACCTACAAAATAGACCAATCCAAATTAATTAATAATGTCCGGATCACAACATGAGAATCTTATCATTGATACACAAATATCTTGTCCTAGATGTGTTCCTCAACTCTCAAGCACTCCTATTTAGAGGTCATCATCTTTCCCGCCAGAGTACAACCAATAGGTATGTTGAAAATTCTATCATAACTATTCCAACCACTAGGGCCAGCTGTCACATGTACAGGCAATGCTCGCATTGCAGCATCTCTCATGTATGTGCCATTGCTTCCGGAACTTAAAGCGATCATGTTCATTACGGACTAACACCTCTTGTTCAAAATGTTCATTTTCAAGAAATACAGTACTCATCAGTACCCCGTATCCGAAAAGATATGAAATTTCAAGAAAATGGTTCCCAAAGGCTGGAATTAATCCCGAAAAAGACCAGTCAAATTTGGTCTTTTATGTGTGGCTCCCTCGGCACTACATCTGCCAATCGATCGATTTTTGAAACCGCCGGAAAATTTCCGCCCGGCACGGCACGCCGTGCCTAATCTGGATTTGCAAATGATGCAGGTCCAGATCTCAGCCAAAAAAATAGATGGGGATCTGGGCAAAAAAAAAACATGTTACCCTCTGGCAATCAAACATGGCAATGGAAGATCCCCTATATAAATATATTGATAGGAGATTTCCGATTGCCTTGTTTACAAGCGGTCATTTGGCAGTGTGTCAAAACCTTGTACCCCTGGTGAACATCAAAATAGCTGGTAAATGGATGTTCATCCCCCTAAAAATGGTATTAATAGGTATTGATCCATACCCATTTTTTAACCTGGAATGTGGGGATCTCCATTGACTTTTCTTCAAAAAACTGAACCACTGACGATGTAGGGATCATCCCTGGCGTGGATGGGGTCCTTTCCCCCTGGTAGTTCACCCCAGTATAGCTGGGATGCATGGATCCCCCCCCAAAAAAATGTATCTTTGAATCTTTGAGGATCAGTAAATACATGTAAATACCATAAATCCCAGCTACATACATTTTTACATTTTTATGGAATTTACCTGGTTTTCTATAGCCACCTTGAAAAACACGAAACGAATCAGGGCGTTTTTTGCTTCGATGGTTCCCCCAATCCTGGCAACCAGAAGAAATACCACAAGAAGTGTGTGTCCTCTGGTAATGAGACCTGACAATGGAAAATCCAAACCATTCATGAACAAAACAAAAAAACAACAACAACTATGAGAATGGATATAAATGAGATTGTCATGTTGGAGGGTTCAACACAGTTTCAACAGATCAACAGGGTCTATACATTCGCCAAGAGACAAACATGAAGCATTCCTTGGGAAGTCCAGGAACGGATTTTCACCGAACTGTGGACCCTCAACTCATGATTCGCAGCTGGAAAGCTTATGATTTGGTACATCTCAAATCTAAGAGGATTCAACTTGTAACCATGAGAATGGTTCACAATTCATTTGAGAAGTATTCCAAGAACGGCATGAGAGTGTTCATTTGGTTCAGAACGGAATTCGCAGTTCACAGATCATGATAATCCCCAATGCATTGGGTAGTATAGACATGTATAGACCCCTATGATCATCAACCAACAGGCTTTTTGAGCACTGCTCACTTGATCTAAGAAATTCCATTAAGCGCTCATCATCCGATGACAGAGAGATTGCTTCCGTAAATTCTCAAATCATCAATCACTCGTGCGTCCGCTGGAAAGTCTATATGCCAAGCCGTTAATGATCAAACAGAGGCAGATTTGGAAGTTAGCTGTGCGGACTGAAGTTAGTAACATTCAACCTTAACACGAGGCTTTTCAGGAATGTTAGACATGTATCACAGAGCCTAAGAATCATTTGTGGATAAGTCTGGGATCTACTCTCTTCACTGAGTTATTTTGGGGATCCTCATATTTCTGGACATACATGTTTCACTTGGGAGTCTCAACAACTATATAGTCCAACTGGCAAACTGGCAAGTCAGCTTAGAAGTGGTCTTTGAAGACCGTTTTTTAAGCACCATCCATCCCCCAATGTCACATCATTTTCCATGACATGTTGGTATACTTGGTTTTTTCATGAAAAATAGGATAAACCATAATTTGTACCCTGATTATGTATACTGTCGGTTTGGCTCTCGGGTACGCATGGATCCACAGAACATGTTTTTTTTTGTACTGTCAATCATATTAAGCAATAGTTTTTTGTGTATCATGGTCAAAAAACCTTGTTCATAGGGTCCCGAGGGGGGGGTCTAGGGGGGGTCTGGATAAGCCTGGATAAGCCATGGATAAGCAAGGATGATCATTTTCAGAACGAAAGGTGAATTTCCGGGTGTTCATTGACAGTCAAGGAGGTCCAAGAGTGATTTGACCTGGATTTTGGGGGGGAGATTGGGTGGCTAAAGGCTTAATAACGGCTTAATAAGGGCTTAAATGATATGCATTGGATAAGCGAGAAACAGCAAGCTATTCTGCATACCCCCCCAGAAAAAATTACCCCTCAGGACCCCAGATCCCCAAAATTGCCAAAATTGAGGAAAAATGGTGAACACACATCGCAAGCACTGCAAAAATCCCAATGCCCTTTGTGGGTTGTGGCTCAAATCACCCATTGCTTTGGATAAGCATTGGATAAGGAAGTTCAGCTATCCATGGGGAATCAGACCTTAATAAGGCCTTAAAGGATAACCCCTTAATAAGCCTTAATAAGCCCTTAATAAGACCTTAATAAGGTCTTAATAAGGCCTTAATAGGGTTTATCATTTCCCAGCCTTCTCAGGAGCTTAAATGATAAGCTCAGAACCCTCCCAGAATTGTACCCAAACATCACATATTCCGAGGGTTAAAAAAAACTAAGGGATGTATGATATTCCATTCCCCACTGTCACATCCCACGGTACATTCCCTTTCCATAAACAAAAATAACATGAATCTACTATGGGATTATGGGATGTATGATATTCCTACAAAGTGGGGCCCCGCCAGTTATAAGTTGGTTTATGTTCCCCATGAACTATAGTTATAGGTATCATAAACCATATTTGTTGAGCTCATGTTCACCAACTTAGCTATCGTAAGCGGGGGGCCCTCATTGTAATTACCATTCTATAACTCACATTATAAAACAATAACATGACTCTATACAGTGACATATATCTATAATGTGACAGAACAAGTATATAATGTTACATATAGGATCTACCATCTGGTTATTTAACATAGCCATGGAAAATCACCATTTTTAAGTTCGGTAAACCATCTATTTCTATGGGCCATCTATACCATGGCTATGTTAGTCATAACCAGAGGGTATATGGGATCTATTTATTAGGAATTACCATTTGGTCCATTTATAGAGGGATATTCCATTTATTAGAGATACTAGTCCTATACCAGAGGGCCTTATTGATACCCTCTGGTAAACGTTTACATAGCTATGGAAAGATCCACCCATTTTTCATGGGAAAATCCACTATTAATGGCCATTTTCAATAGCTACGTTGACATAACCAGAGGGTATTCCTATTGGATCCAGGAATCTCCACAACATCGCATCCAAGGCATCCAAGGTTCTGAGATGCCCTCGGCAGCCAGGATGCCCCAAAGTCCACATCCTCGGTAGTCTCCGGCTGTTCTTGGGCGATGTTTCTTGGGTGACTTAGGCGAATGTGGGGATATATATATAACATTATAGACATATATTTATGAGACTTTAAATAACTTTTGTGACCTGAGTGATATATAATTATATGTATATAGTATATATATTATCAGTTAATATCATATAATTATAGCTGGTTGGATATAATTATAGCTGGTTGGTGGTTTCAACCCCTCTGAAAAATATTAGTCAGGTGGGATGATTATTCCCAATACATGGACAAAAATAAAAGTCATGTTCCAAACCACCAACCAGATAGAATAAGTACAATTATGATCGATAAATTTGGATGATCTGGGATATGAGTCAAATTATGTCAAATTGATAAGAACAGTCCCAATAGGACGAGGGATAATTGCAGTTAGGGGACTGACTCACACCAGGGTTCTTAACAGCTCACAAATTCAGATGTAATAACCGCACAAAGCGAAGGCTCACTATAGTCACCATAGAATCAGCGTTCCTGGACATGTCCCAAGCCGAGAGGACATGCACTCATCTACTGCAGCATTTAGTGGTGAATCTTAGAGGTCTCTTGGGAAAATCAAGGAACACCGGCATGTCAGTTGATCATAGCACCAGCAACTTCACGACACATACTTTGGTGGGTCAAAAACTCGATATTTGCGGCTTCAAGTCTCAAATATCTGCGCTGAATTGCGCTTATTTGAGCTCATGCACTTTGCAAAGATAGCGACCATAATCAGCTGATCATCAAAGGTGGCAATGGAACGCCCCCATTTATAGATTACCCTCTGGTAAACTAACATAACTATGGAAAATCACCATTTTTAATGGGAAAATCCACTATTAATGGTCATTTTCAATAGCTACGTTAAATTACCAGAGGGTAGTGTCCTAGAAAAATCTCGATTCGTAAGGGATTTCCCTAGCCTCGATCACCAGATGCTACCCTTTCTGGACACAGCGTCGCATCATCCGAGGTGTCTCCACCTGGCTCACAGGATGCGGATCTCATCAACGCTTTGGGATATGACATATATAATAGCAACCACCAAAAAGATAGAAAAATAATTTACCACTAATTACTTCAAACATATCTGGAAATCTCTATCTTTTTGGGGCTATATCATATCTGGTATATCTGGAAACTTAAAGTATGTTAGCTGAACATGTTGGTTCCAGATTAAGAAACACGAGAGGGGATGTTCACCGAGAAACCATGTGTACAGCTTGGGATTTCATCAACATCCATTGTCAACCAAACACAATCCTTGATGGAAGCAAATACTGTGATAGACAAAGTCCAATCTCGCAATCCAATACCATGTTGCGTTGGTTTCTACTCAATGGTTGTCAAATCAATGGCCATATAATTTTCAGCAACATCACCAGTCTCAGGAGCTCCTTGGCTCATGGCAGGGAATATGGATAGCCATAGCTCCTCAAGTTCCTCTTAACCAATAGATTTACAAAGCATTTAACCAGTTAACCATGATCCCAACTTGTATAATTCCATCATGGTTGATCAATCAATTATCATAGGGGAATGATCTATAACAAATATTAAGCTGGTTGGTGGTTTTAACCATCTTGAAAAATATTAGTCAACTGGAAGGATTATCCGAATATATTACAAACATGTTCCAAACCACCAACCAGTAAGTATCATCCCATTCCCCCACTAAGCACCGCTAGTAATTCACTCCTGGTGACCGCCTGCGCGGCCATCAAAATCCAATAACTCAGCACCACGGTGGACAGGAACTGGCGACGGCGATGGATGGATGGCTCAGCAATGTGGGGCCCCCAAGTGTTATGTTTGTTGGTTAACAAAAACCCCATGATCCCCATATATAGCTGGTTAGTGGTTTCAACCATCTTGAAAAATATTAGTCAATCGGAAGGATTATCCCACATATTATGGACAATAAAAAATGTTTGAAACCACCAACCAGATAGTTGTAGGTATCATAAACCATAGTCATTGAAGTGATGTGGCCCCCAACTGAGCTATCGTTTTTACCGGGGCCCACATTGTATGTCATTTTTTGTGGAGGGTAAAACACAAGATGCGATTCGATGAAATCACCAATAAAGAAATAAGGCATAGAGCACCATTTAACATAATCGTTTGTTGTAGATTTTAGACTGTTTGGGGGAACAGGGTGCTGGTCACATGTTGAAAGAACAGATTTCCAGATTGGCCCAGAAACGTGGAGGGTTTAATGTGGTTAAAACAATGCCATGTTTACCAACCATGACTGAGAATGGTAAACATACCCCCCCTATAAAAAGTGCTGATGACTGGGGGATGGTGCAAATGGCATTGTTTTCCCTACATTAATGATGATGATTAGAATTATAATATGTTTTTAAAACATATATGGAGATGATTATAGTGATATAACTTGATATAACTACCATAACTATAGAAAATCATCATTTTTTCATAAGAAAATCATCATTCGCCACATCAAAAAATATGGCTGGTGGATCTTGCTGCTTCCCAATGTGGAGACTATGGGCCCTGTGGGAAGTGCCTGGAGGTCCAACACCGGACATGTAAAAAAAATGGCTGCAGAAGTTCATGACTTGCAAAGATAGATGTGAATATGTGTGAATCTATTTCATATATATACTTTTTTTTTTTTATGTAATATCATTATATATATAATTATATATTATATAATTATATATATATAATTATATATATATTGATATTACATAAAAAGTGTGTATATATAATTATATATATATTGAATTACAAATGGGCACCATAACTCTGTTCCTCGCTACTAAACCACCAAACTTTGGGCGGTTCATTTAATTTCGAGACATGGCAACAGATCTGGCCACCTGGCAAACTGATCCAATCAAACTTATGCGCTAGATTTCTCCAGTTAGGCAGCATCAAGAACGCCAGCTGGTTGGATAATGATTGATATGGTTTGATAATAGGCGGTTGATAAGTCATGCTATCCCAAATGTACTGCGGAGTATATTCATCCAAATGAGGAAATCCTGTGAAAAGGTATTATCCTTATGAAAGTCATAGATTATAATCTGAAATCCTATTCATCCAGCATAGGCAGAAACAAGTTGTGGTTCATGTAGCTGGGGATTTAGTATTCATCCATCCTTTTGGGGATTCAAAGAGCGCTTTCCACGCCTGGTGTCCCAAATCGACCAAGAACATGGGCCTGTTTGGCGGTGCGGGTCTTCAACCTACGTGTCTTATCATGCTATGTGGGGATGGGTCAAGTTACCTATGCATTTACCATATGACTGGCGAAAAAAAAAACATCCAGCTATACCAGCTCTGACTTTGCGTACCGTTTGGGTACCAGGGTTTTGACCCATGGTATTGATGGAACAACATATGGATTTAACTTGGAAAATCTGTAAATTGTGCGATTTAATTAGCTAGGAAACATGGTGGGTGTGTCTGGAAGGGATAATGATGACTAGTCAGTGGATCTCGGCGATCTCGTTACCGTATATTTCAAATAAACCCGTGTGGATCCATATGTCAATTAACAAAGATGCTCATCTCTATCCCGTATTCTTATCATTGATAAATGAGATATAAGACTTCCAGATTAATTTATGGCTTATCCACCAATTTCTGACTTGCTGACTGGGATGCACATACGAGATCATACGCAGTGCATAAAACCGTGGCAACACCAAGAAACAGGACATCGATGCTTCAACATACATTGGGATCTTGACAGTGATCCTGTCTCACAGCTTCATGATTCGACGTTTACGTTGGAATCCTTACCATGTCTCGTACGTCATCATCGTTCCAAATGTGCTTCTGCCCCGGGTCCCATCTTTCCGAATCACCGGTGACCTAGCCCCTGCCACGGGACTTGAAGGTTAGGCAACGGGGTTAGTCCCTGCCGCCTGAAGGATTTCCAGAGATGCTTCAGCATGGCGTGGACCACCAACTTCGTGAAGATCTTGTGATCTCGTGTGGCGGCCTAAGAAAATCTGAGATGAGCTATCTGTCAGTTTTTTCCGTTACACCAATTTCATCGGGCAGTGGATTGGTTTAACTTGTTTTCAAGCAGGAAATCATTGCTTTGTGCCAACAAATCAATAGGAATTTCCACGGATTTTCTGGACTGTTTCCCTTCGACCAATTCTGGGATAAAAAGGTTCACCGGCAGGAAAATATTTCAAATTCTGAAGAGTCAAGGCGAACATAGAAAACGGATCAATCTTGGTCATTAGTTACCCATCCGGTGTTGGGGTGCCATATTCTGATCCGCACTTCCTGTGCCTGTCAATCGCCAAATGATTATGAGAGCAGTTTTCTTGGTTCATTGAAAACACTACTTCATTGATGTAATTTGGCTTCAGCAAATACACTTCGACAGCATTTCGACACCATTTCCCTTGCAATCCTGAATATGCCACAACAAGACTTCTTCATGTGAGACATGGGTCACCCGTCCGGCTGGGGTGCCCAAACCAAGCTGTGGATTAAGAAGCTGTTGATGACGCCTGGCCGGAAAGGGTCTAGGAATTGTGTAAACCCATGGCAAAAACAAAATGGGGAAATGATTATAAATGTGATGGTAAATGATTTGTTTCTTATCTTTTGGGGGTCCTGTACGTATTTTATCTGTGAAAAATTGATGTCTCAGGTAGTTGTTCTCAAACAAAAGATCGTAGTGAAACGGTCTGCCTCCACTGCAATCAACGTGAAAACGTTGCTACTGCAATCTGAAACTGCCACGTAGTTCTAGGTAGGGCATCAGTAAAAAAACCTGTGCTGATCAAGTCATCCAGTCACACCTCAAATAAATAGGATTTCAGATCGGAAAGTCCTTAAATTCCATGCTTGTTCCATTCACCTTGTCAAACTTTGATACCCTGCATTTTTGTTCAAAAACTATATATGTCGTTGATATTCCCCTTTAAATCGCAACACATGAAATTGGACCATTTAATAACCCATCCAGTTGGATTCCTTAGATTTCAAACTGGGGCACATCCCAAGAATCCCAGCAAATCCCCATTGAATTTCAACAGAAACTCATTCAATCCCATATAATCTCCATGTAATCTCATATTATTCCTATATACCATCTGGTTATTTAATGTTATTTAACATTTCGCCATGGAAAATCCACCCACTTTTAAGTTCGGTAAACCTCTATAAATGGGCCATCTATACCATGGCCATGTTAAAGAACCAGAGGGTAATCCCCATTAAAGATGCCTAATGCTGCCCATCCCCAGATCCCCTTCGGAGGCAGCCGTCCTGGCAACATCAACATCTTCACCTTCACCTCCTGGGACCGCTTGGCGTCCTGTGGTGCCAGCTTCTCCTGCGATAGACCAAGGGCTTAAGTGGAAATATCATAATTATATACACAGTGTATATAATTATAATAACATATTATATATATATATATATATATGTACATATATATATATATGTATGTATGTATGTATATAATTACAATATTTTGACAGTGTATAATATACTGGTTGGTGGTTGAGCCACCCCTCTGAAAAATATGAGTGAAAGTCAGTTGGGATGATGACATTCCCAACTGAATGGAAAAATCAAACATGTTCCAAACCACCAACCAGTGTATATATATATATATATATATATATATGTATGTGGCAGGGACCTTTGGGATGTATTTTGTTCCTTTGCATACAAGCATGTATAATTATATATATTACACGATATTAGAAACGACTTTTTAAGAAGCCCCCTACACTGGAGAGATCTGCTGGGGTACAAGCATGTACAAGCTATTGACATATTCTGATGTTGTCATTTAGCTACCCTCTGCTAAACGTTTACATAACTATGGAAAATCACCACCCATTTTTCATGGGAAAATCCACTATTTCTATGGCCATTTTCAATAGCTATGTTAGTCATTACCAGAGGGTAATCACCATTAAATCCCATTAAATCCCATTAAACCACCATTTTCCTATGGTTAGTCATTACCAGAGGCTACTTACAAGGGAGTTGCTGAAAATCACCCTGGAATCCACTGGTTGATATTGGCATTTTCCCCATCGAAGGATATATCATCTGATTGGCTATTATCCCTATAGGGGTTGATTGGCTGTTGATATATATATATATATATTATAATCATATCATTGGCTATAGCCATTGATATATGGTTTATATGCCCATCATTGATATATTGTTATAATGGTATATTGATATATGGTTTATATGAGTGGCTATATATTGATATATTATCACATGATTGGCTATTAACCATCATATACATGCCCATTGCTTCTAGTTCATTTCCCATCAATTTGATGAAACCACCACTGTGTTGTCTTCCCATTGAAATGACCCCTTTTTCAGACACACCCACATAGCATATTCCTTAAGTTGTTTATCCCATAATATCCCCAAATTGCACTACTTAAATCCCAATGACAATTGATGCTTAAACCACCACTATTGATGGTTAATTCCTCACTTTTGATGATTAAATGCTATTAAATGATAATTGTTGATAATTATGTCAATTATATCCCTATTTTTCATGGTTAAATCCTATTTTTCCCATTGTTAGATCAATATTTTTCCCCATATGCCTCCCACTTTTTGAGTTTTTCTTTTTGAACTTCCACGTTCAGTCAGTCCTGCCAAGGCATGGTGACCTTGTCCTTCCAGGTCCACTTCTTATCCTCGATGTAGACGCCTCATTTGTTTGCTGGAAATATGAAATCAGTGATCGGTATGTTTTTATAAACTTGAAGTTAATCATTGGTGTTTCTTTGGTCGTTGAAGTACCACAATTGGTATATTTGTTTCTTGAGCTAACACAAGTTCCAAGTTTGTATGGTGACTGGCGAGATTGCCAAGGGATTCCACCAACAGTGGCATTTCACCAAGAAAATCATGGCAACCATTGACAATAAACATTGTATGCGGAATCTCGCACAAAAATGTTAAAAAAAAAACAGAAAACTAGCATATCTAGCATAATACGGTCATTCACACCCAAAACATGACAAATGAAGATTGAACATGATTTCCCCGCGAAAAAACAAAACAAAAAACACAAAACAAACGAGATCCCCCCAAACCTGGTCATCAGTTCCATGGCTGGAAACAATTACCCGGTAGTTCAATGATTTTCTCAAATAAAACTCTTCAGAAAAAAATAAACACATACTTTTAGAATAGATATATATATATATACATAAATAATAAAGGATTTTCCATGAATTTCCCTATATTTCCCCATATGTTTTTCTCATTTCTTAGGACCCCAAATCCACCAGCGCCCCGTTTCCGGGCCGTACCGGGTGCAGGACAGGAGAGTCGACAAGCCTCCTGGTCCCAGGGGATGTTGGCCCTGACCTGACAAATTGGTGCCATGTCCGAGCAAACACATTGGAACGTATGGGAACATATGGAACTTATATAGGCCTTACCATCTGGTTATGACTAACAGTTCGCCATGGAAAATCACCATTTGTAATAGGTAAACCCAGGTAAACCATCTATTTCTATGGGTCATTTTCCATGGCTATGTTAAATAACCAGAGGGTATATATGGTAGGTACCTCCAATCAATCGGTCCCTGAAATGGCCATTGATTCGTTTGAAAATGGTGTACCCAAAAATGATGAATCATAACTGGTTGGTGGCATACCTACCCCTCTGAAAAATATGACTTCGTCAGTTGGGCTTACTATTCCCAATGTGATGGGAAAGTCATTCAAAATTCCATGGTTCCAGTCACCAGCAACCAGAAAATCATGGAATAAAAAACATGGAAAAAATATGGAACATCCCTTAGAAATAGAGTCTTTTGATGAGATGCGACATATTTCGTCCTCAGCCGCCGCGGGTCCGCAAAACGGCCATGGTATATCGCCCGGTGGAAATCACTCCCCATGGAATGACCATATCTTGGGGCAAAATACACATCCATTTACCCCTAGTCTTGACCATGAAACATACGGGTTATCAACGGCCATGACTCAGGAACCTAAATTGGAGGTACCTACAATATATAAGGTCTATGTAAGGGCTATATAAGGGGATATACCCCCAAAATATGGTCTTATATGGTACAGTACCTCCATTTTAGGATCCTGGAATTCCCATTGAGGTTATGGCTTGAAAGGGTTTGAAAGTGGGGTACCTGTTGGGGATTTTTGGGTTCCTCAATTTCCAAAAGACATGTTTCCATCCTTTTTCCGATCTTAGTAAGTTGGTAATAAGCATATGATATCACGATTATGGCTGGAATACTCCAAGTCCCCAGTAGCCAGCTTATGTCTCAGTTACACACACACACCATTTATTCATTATATATCTAAAACAATAGTAATAACAGAAATAACAATACTCGATAGTATTTGATGATAATCATGAATAATAATTAGTACTATATAATCAATAATTATTAAACAGCAAGTAATTTTAATAATCACTATTAACCATTGAAATAGTAAATAATCCAATAACTGTACCATGCCCTCAGAAGTTGCTGCCGTTGTTGGGCTTCGTCCCGCTGCTTCGTCTCCAAGTCCCCAGACTGGCAGAGGATTGTGCTGTTTGTTTTCCTCCTGGGCTGGGCTTTGGACTGAGCTCCCTGCGTACAAAACCATCAGCATGCCCACATATATAAACATTACGTGTGTGTATATATATATATAGAGTTGTAATTATATAGTAATATGTATATATATATATATATATATGTACATTGTAAATGGTAGAGAACTCTCTGTTGAAACTGCAGTGGTCTGATCAGACTTTGAATGGAGGAAACTGTATGAAACCCTGTCCAATGAATGTCCCCTTCACCCAGCCAAATGGGATCGCACTGT
>Ga0126342_10000470_pt1 | contig 43896 bp, 34 predicted proteins | sample Cyp1metagenome_FD_92528 | JGI IMG/M metagenome (GOLD analysis project Ga0126342, IMG submission 92528) | Coral microbial communities from Lord Howe Island, Old Settlement Bay, Australia - Cyphastrea 1 metagenome | ecosystem: Host-associated > Invertebrates > Cnidaria > Coral ...
AAAAAAAACGAGGAAAATTGCAATTTTCCAAAAAATGAAAAATTGCAATTTTCCTCGGGTTTTTTTCATTTTTTTTTCATTTTTTTTATCATTTTTCATCATTTTTGCTTCCAGTGGTGCAAAAATTTTCCGAAAAATAAAAAATTGCAATTTTCCTCGAGTTTTTTTCATTTTTTATCATTTTTATTATCATTTTTTTATCATTTTTGCTTCCAGTGGTGGAATTGATGAAAAATGATGAAAAATGATGGAAAATGATAAAAAAAAATATAAAAAAATATTTTTTTTCATTTTTTGGAAAATTGCAATTTTCCTCGAGTTTTTTTTTCCATTTTTTTTTCATTTTTTCATTTTTTTTTTCATGTCTTTATCATTTTTCATCATTTTTGCTTCCAGTGATGCAAAAATTTTCCGAAAAATAAAAAAATGCAATTTTCCTCGAGTTTTTTTCATTTTTTTTCATTTTTTTTATCATTTTTTTAAACATGTTTTATCATGTTTTATCATTTTTCATCATTTTTTATCATTTTTCATCAATTCCACCACCAATGATAAAAAAATGATAAAAAAATGAAAAAAACCCGAGGAAAATTGCAATTGTCCATTTTTTGAATTTTTTTTTGCATCACTGGAAGAAAAAATGATAAAAAAAAATGATAAAAAATGATAAACAAATGAAAAATAAAATGATAAAAAAATGATAAAAAAATGAAAAAAAAAATGAAAAATAAAATGATAAAAAAAAATGAATGAAAACATAAATGAAAAAAACATGATAAATAAAATGATAACCACAACGATAAAAAAATGAAAAAAAAAAATATTTTGACCTGGCCCAGTCTGTGGCTGCAAGTTTTTCATAAATTTATGGATTTTCCCTAAGGAAATGGCCATCATTTTTGGTGTATTATATCATTGTTAAAAAACGCATTTTTGGACATGTCTATCTACAAAGTCACGCAACTTTCTGGAAGCTGAGGAGTGATGCAACAGGGCTACATGGCAGTTTCCAGGACTTGAAGAAGCATGTGAACCACCCCACTTCCAACATGGAATTCTGGGTGCAGAAAAAGATGCCAAGAATCGAATTCTGGGGTAGTTCCAACGAGAAAAACATTACACACACATATATACACACACAGAGAGCTGTCCCGAAATACCAGCTGCTACCCATTGTTCGCTCCAGTTTCCTGTAAAATCCAGCGTAGATCATGTCCGAAGCCGTAACAACCATGAATTTCCAGTTCACAAAACGTTTTCGATGTTGACTAGAAATGGAGGGACATGTTATGCATTGTTATGCCATTAAATCCCCATCAAATACCCTGTAAATCCCCATCAAAGCCATCCAAAATCACCGCGATGGCTGGGCTGTCCTCTTCCGGCCTGGTTGGCCTTGTTGGACCGAAGGTGCAGATCCATGGGAGGACCGGGCTCTTGGACATGTGGACATGTGTGTATTTATGTGTATATATATATATGTATACACACGTGTAATTCATATATATATATATATATATATATATTTATATATTATAATTATATATAACTATGTATAACTATAATATATATATATACACTGTATATAGCAAGTATTCCAGACATTCTAGATTCTTTGCGGACAGGCATATCCATCATTAATCGAATCCCGATTCCTAAGCTTTATTGTTGTTATATATTCAATATAATTATACCATTATATATATCATCATACAGACACAGTATAGCATCATGCTCAAAGTACAAGTACGTCCAACAGTGTTCAACAGATCAATGTATATGCAAATATTACAAATGGGGTACAGTATTATCACAGAACATCAAATATATCCAGTGCCTTTCTGTGGTACGCTCTTAGGTCAGGAAATTGACTCTGAAGTACCGAATTTGCCCCGCCTAGCAGACTTAAAAACTAAGCTGAGACAACGACTCCAGCGTGTTCAAGGCAAATCTGATTTAGACAACATAAAATTCATGTATATACTACTATCTCTATATATATATATTACACATAGATACAATTTGATAGTTTTCCAATCACTAAGCTTCCAGAGTCGTTGTTTTTCATGTTTTTTGTATGCAAATCTCCTGAAACATACGGAAGGCACCCAGTGACAAGTTGGCTTGTTAATCCATCTAACCATAACAAGTCCTTGTCTAACACCAAATAATTTTAATTTAATCATAGATGAACAGAAAACCCATCGTTTGGGGCCCCCTTTCTGTACGTTTCCACCCCTTCGCCAAGCTACGGTGGTGGTGGCGGTTTCGCCGCCGGGGGCGGCCCTGGGGGCGGCCCTGGCGGTTCTTTGGGTGGCCCCGGCTTTTTGCCCGGCGGCGGCCCCGGCGGTTCTGGCGGCTTGTTGCTCTTCGGCGGCGGCGGTGGGGCCTCGCGGCTTGGCGGGAGACCCTGGGGGAACGTAGACATTTGCGGTAACATCACCGACATCTTAAAGCAAACCTGGCAGATTCCCCAATCCAAGTGGTTGATGATATACTTGCTGCGGATCACACATAGCTGACATAGCATCAAAATGCAACAAATCAAGGATAAATGCTGCGCAGGGGTCACTTTCCCAAGTTTCAACTTGAGATCGACATGCATCAGCCAACGTCAGTGTCATCCATTGGGAGTGAAGTAAAGTCAAGCCTTGCCAGCGGTTTATGATGAAGGATAGACGTCCCTTCTTCCACAAGGAAGTTGGGACATCGCGCTTATCCATCCCTACTTATCCCTACTATGCCCATTTGATCCCTATCTTTGTGGGGTTAAGTCTCCATCAACGGGTTCCAACCCCAACAAATTCCCCATCCATTCCTCCTCTTTCAGCAAGCGCTTGAACTTCAGCACCTGAGATTACATCGGAAAATTGTGGATTATAGGATCAATGGGGGCATATCCCCTTTCATAACCCTTACATAGGCGGTACCTGTAAATATCGTAGCTATCTCCAAATTAGGTACCTGAAAGGTATTGGTCAATTTTTTAGAACCCCAATGGTCCCCCAGGTCTTTAATTTTGACCCATAGCCACGAGAAAGTTATGGATGATCTTCATATCTTTTGCGCATATAAGTTGTATAAGGGACCATTTCATACCTGATTGGTGGTTTCAACGGTTTCAACCCCTCTGAAAAATATGAAAGTCAGTTGGGATGTTTATTCCCGATATATGGAAAATGTTCCAAACCACCAACTAGATACGGTTGTATGGGTCATAAGCAGGCTCCAAGCAAATGTTGACCATGGCAAAGACATCGGCGAAAGCGAAAGGGGAGTTGCTGTTGTGCTTCCCAAGCTCGGAACACGGTGAAATATCAGTGTCTATGCAGTGAAACGAGGGATTCTCCAAATGAGACAACATATAGAGCTGTCATGCACCCTAGGTGAATGTCAACCTCTTCAACAACACCCATGTGTGTCTCAAAAAAATGCTTGAAGGGCAATTCCAAACTGGAAACCACGATACTTCGAGTGAAAACCAACCATTTTTCTGCATGCTGATGTTTTTTTTCAAACAAATCATCCATTGATATCCAAGGATGGGTAGAAAATGACGTTCACCGTTCACCCATCACCATTGGGGCGCCCCACCCGAAATTTCACAGCTGCTGAGGCACTTCTTCCGCTTGGGAAGTCCTGTGGTCGAGGGAAGATGGGAGACCTGGGAGACCTGGGAGGTTGGAAGAAAACCTGCACCAGTTGATGGATAAAATCCATGTTTATCCCATTACAATCCCATGATTTCGCCAGTGTTTCATAGATAGTCACCTGAGGAATTTGCCAGTCAAAAGCGGCATCGCAACAAAGAAAAATAGGGAGATGAAATCAACGATGTGTTAGAGATTCCAATTAATTGGTGGCTAATATCGTGTTGATTTATGATATCAAATCAACAATCGATGTATACCATATATATGTTGTATGATATGTATACATTGATAAGATATGTTTATTCTCCAACACCAATAGATCAACAATTAATATGATGTATGGATATGTATGGGTGTTTCTGAAAAGGAGAACTGACGATGGGAGATATTTAGAATTAACAACCATGAGAGGATATAATATAGCTGTATATGATGTACCTGTTTTTTTCAAGAGGGACAAGGATGGTAGAGCATTGGACTTTAGGCCAGTGAGGTCGCAGTGAGATCGCTGATACCCAGATGGGATGTTAATTACTAGGTGGATCTGAAACAAAATGGCTAAAATATATTATAATGATATCTATCTGATCTATCTGGATAAACTATAACGATCTCAGATAGTTTATATAGTTTATCTCTCCCAGATAGATGGATACTGTATAAACATATATATATATACATACACTAGATATACCCATATATATATATGTATGTATAGATAGATAGATAGATAGATAGATAGATAGATAGGTAGATAGGTAGATAGGTAGATAGGTAGATAGGTAGATAGGTAGATAGCTAGATAGCTAGATAGGTAGATAGCTAGATAGCTAGATAGCTACATAGGTAGATAGCTACATAGGTAGATAGAGATATAGATATTATACACATTTATACACCAATTTTTCCGTCTCTCCCAGACATCCCCCACCGAGGCACCTCCGCCATGATCCGCCGCTGCACCTCCTGCGGGGCCTCCAGCACCGCGCGCTTGGCCTCGTCGTCCAGCTCCATCGACCGGCAGAAGCCCTGCCCCGTTCTGGGACCCGAAGCCGGGTTGACCGGGGCGAAAATGGTGGGTTTATGGGAAAACCATAGGAAAACCATAGGAAAACCCATGGGAAAATAGAGATTTCAGCTGAAAAAAATGGTGCTTCAAACAGTTCACACATGAGGCAAATCGCAGCTGCAACAAATTGGGAACATGATGAGTTCACCATAGTTGAAATGGGGAGTTAAGCAGGAAAGACTGGTGAAGATGGAACGGTGTAACGGTACTATGGAACACCGGCAAAAAAAAATGAAAAAACTGATTCAACCTGAGTTTACCAAGAAAAACATGTGTACTTCACCAAAAATTGTTGGCTAATTATGGCTGCGGGAGGTGGGTAATTGTTGACCTTTGGAAGATGAGCTGATGACACGCACGATTAAAAATGGTTAGAATGTGTCTTTTTGTTGCTGGAAAAAATGTGAGTGTTTGTTTTGTTGAATTGGACATTTTACTTCTTGCTGGTGCTTAGTAGGGAATGGATGGGAATAAGGGAATGGGATGATTATTGATAGTTATTGTGGATTATTCCCCCATTCCCTACGTTTAGCACAAGTAAGACTTCAACTGTTCTTGGAAGATTTAGGATGTCAGGATGCTTAATTTATGAAGAAGTATAAGTGTTTGGCCCAGCCGAAATTTGGATTGAAGTAGCACAACATTGGGGATTTAAAGAACCCGACATGGGGATGCAAGCGACCAATCGTCAGGATAATGTGTGGTTTTTATTACCCTCTGGTAAACATACAAAAAACTATGGAAAATCACCATTTTTAATGGGTAAATCAACTATAAATGGCAAATTTCAATAGCTATGTTAAATTACCAGAGGGTATATGGATATAATGGATCAACCCTTGTAATTCCATTTAATGGATAGAACACATGATCATATCACGAAATGTCCTGGGGAACCAATGAACATGGGCAATTAAAAAGTATATGGAAATTCATAAATTATATGGGCCATAATAAATTTGGAAAGTATATGACATTATTTTAATATATATGGAAAGTATATGGAACCAATGAACATGGGCCATAAAACGGCCCTAATCTGATTTTAACGGCGTGCCTTCTCTAATCAGCGAGCCGGCTTGCCCAAAATATGTGAAAGTTCTCCGAAGAGTTGCGAGGAAAATCATCCAGGGCAAAAGGCACAGCAACATTGCAACATCAAACGACATGAGAGGAACTTCCGTCACCCGGCTTGCCCGGGCTTTACTTGTATACATACATAATTAATCATAATCACATATTCATGCATATTCTATAATTCTCTATATAAATATGCACACACTGGCACACCATCTACATGGTTTCAAGTTTCAACCCTCTCCGTTTTTTTGTTGCGGGCTCCACTTTACAGGCTGCAGCTGCCTCCACCGCTTTAGCCAGTTCGTTGTCTGCGCCTGCCTGGTGGCCAAGGAAAAAAAAAAACAGGGCCATAGCGTAATACGGATGTCGTGCCAAAACAAATAAGAACAAAAACCTAGGGTATACACTACGTATAATATGTAATCATGTGTATTTACATAGATGAACATATTACATCATTATTAATGGTGAATCTTCAAGCCGCGCTACCAAATCTCACAAAGCAGTCGCGGGCCAGTCGTACGTATGTCGAATCATCTTTCCAGGAACATGTCGTATGTCACGAAGGCACAAAAACATCGTGTATACCGCCATGAAGAACATCAAAATAACTCTGGAGTTCGGGAGGTCTATGTTATGAACAATTTTATGAGCATACAAACATCCACAGCCAACAAGGAACTAAGTTGATTCTGGTTCGTGCAGTCTCAGTCTACGGCTGTGCAAACACACCACTGTATACCGCTGGGGATTCACTGAAATTGATTGCCCCACTGTCTACAGGATCGCTGAAGCCGAAATCGAGTTATTTTGTTTTTGTAAAACCACACTAATCAAAGGAAGGTCGGGCAAGGGCAAAGCCGGTGTAGCTCAGAGGCCGCCTGCTTTGTCGTGTCCGGGGGCTCCTTTAGCCTTGTCAGAGGATTGACATGGCGCACCAAGGACTGATGGCGGATCGGAAGGGATATCAAGCACCACAAATAAGGGAACATAAAATATATGGGGACGAATCGACTACCCTCCGGCAATTTAACATAGCTATTGAAAATGGCCATAGAAATAGTTGATTTAGCCATTAAAAATTGTGATTTTCCATAGTTATGTTAAATTACCGGAGGGTATATAAGGTGATGGAAGGACCAACCCCAATAGGTTTAATCATGGCGGACATGGAATTGATGTAATTTGCGCAAATAAAGACCGAACCACTCTATTTCAATATCTCCACATACCTACAATATAGATCAATATAGAACATCTATGACTACTACTGCTACTGCTACTGCTGCTGCTACTGCTGCTGCTGCTGCTACTACTACTTCTTCTTCTACTACTTCTACTTCACTCCTACTACTACTTATACTTATACATGAAGACCAAAAGGAATCTATGAAATGTGTGCTTTTGTGTTTCCAATGTTAATGTTAAAAGCGATAATAACCTGATAGCCGTTTAAAGAAAGAAACCTTGAAGGCTATTTGGATAACCTTTATAAAGGTTGTTTAAAGAACTCCAACATTAACTTCACAAACTTTAACAAATAGCAGTACTGTAGAGATAACAAACAGGCTATTTTGGTGGGAAAAAAACAGGACCAAAGCGATTGAATCCAATTGATTCATAGATCCATGTTTCCTAGATGATCTGGTCGTTGATCCCCTTCTAAAAGTGCTGTATATATACTGGTTGGTGGTTTCAACCCCTCTGAAAAATATGAAAGTCAATGGGAAGGATTATCCCATATATTATGGAAAATAAAAAATGTTTGAAACCACCAACCAGATATATATATATATATACATACATAAGTTGGAACAGGCCTTGCCCATCTTCCAAACCCTGATCACCAAACCTGACAACCCCCCACATCCACAACATGTCACCAAACATTTCAGAGCAATCAACCACAAACACCCCCATCATAAGCAATCATAACTAACTACAAACATTCCATCAAACATGTCATAACAACAACCAACCACAACCCCCAAACCCCAACACTATCACAACACCACAAACACTTCATCAAACAATTTGATAAAACCAACCATCATCCAACACACTAATTATTTTTTGTTTTGATATGTTCATGTAAATAATGATTAAAATGGAAACTTCCATATTTATTCCAGGATGACTATACATATATATATATATATGCATACGTAGTTATATATATATGCATATAGTCACTGAAGACGTCTACGTCCCCAGCTTCCATCTTTTCCCGAAAGCCCTGGGTCACCCCACAGATGCTTCGGCGGCGGCCCTTTGGGCGGCTTCGGCATTGGCTTAGGCTTTGGCTTTTCTCGCGGCTTGGCAGTTCTCAAGGGATTTTAACAAAAAATGGGGTGCAAAACAACAATTTCACCAACAAACATGAGATCTAACCAGGAAAATTTGGAGAGCATGATCCTGTAAACACCAAAACTTCGATTTCATCATTGTTTTCAGAACAAGTAGTGTTTTCAGTCGTCGCATAGATCTGGGACCATCCCACTAGACGATATCCCCGGGTTTTTACCAGGGGGATGCTATATTGAAAATTGGAAATGGCCACGTTTCATAGGGAAATTATCTACAAATGGATAAACTACTCAATGGTTATATGATGTTATATTATATATGTTATATTATGTTATATTACTGTCAATTGCCAGAGGCTGGTTGTAGTGATGAAAGTTGCGTTTAGTTTGATGTGTTTTCAATGTTTTTCCTACAGTTGGGACCCCTGTAACACACGGTAATGGGGGCTTGTAGCTTGGCTATGCCTCGCAGGTGTGGGTTACCGGGATGGAATGTTTAAGCAATTCAAGAGCAAATAATAGGTTGGTCTATTACACATATAGGATTTCATCCCATTATATATGTTCTACCCTCTGGTAAACTAACATAACTATGGAAAATCACCTTTTTTCATGGGAAATTCCACTATAAATGGCCATTTTCAATAGCTATGTTAAATTACCAGAGGGTACTACGGAAGAGATTCCATCCTGCATTTAGGGTGGACCACATGGGATCACACTTTCCTGCTTATAATTCAGATAGAACACTGATAAGAAAACCTACTGATCCACTTTTGATCTACGGAAACTCAAACACTCAAGTTTTTTAACCATGCTTACAGCTCCATGACCTTCCAATCCTACAAAAAGTGAGAAATGAAAACAACATAAAACAACAAATCCCATCCCCCCCTTTTTCAGATATTCCTCAAACGAAACCCTGGCACTAGATCTATTCATTTTGGGCTCATGATCAATTCGGATCACCCCAGGTGATGTTATATCCACATCCCCATGGGGGATCTCTGGGGTGACATCCCCATGTATAGGCGATCGACAATTCATACGCCAGAAAATGTGTTCCAAAATGTCCAAACATCCCAAATTGTAAGACTTTGTAGGCACCCAACGGGGCGCCTGGAGGAGCGTAGCTTCTGCCACCAATGGGCCTGGCGAAACATTGGAAACTGGGATTGAGAAAAAACACATTGGCAACCCGCATATCGTAATCGGCAAAAAGATAGAACAGTAGAACACATTATTTACTTTTCAATCGTATTTCAGTAGGAATTCGTTTTCTATCCTTTTGGCGGTTAAATGGGGCTGCTATAGATAAGGGGCTTAACCAGGACACATAATCAAGGGTTAAACAGTAAAAATAGAACAACATGAGAAATAACTTGCAATTCCAATCAAAATTGTTTTCCGTGGAAACCACAGATCTGTCTTACAAGAAGTAAGGAGGGCGATCCTCAAACCTCCTTTCTCAGTCCGTGCTGTGAGCCGTACCTTTTTTTTACCCTTGCTTGGGTTAAAAAAAACATCCATGCCGAAACTGTTTCAATTACCATCTGGTTATTTAATATAGCCATGGAAAATGACCCATAGACATAGATGGTTTACCTATTAAAAATGGGTGGATCTTTCCATGGTACTATGTTAGCCGTAACCAGATGGTACTATGTGTAGCGAGCAAAGGGGCTTCCCGATTGTGCAATAGTTGCTCAGCTGTTCAGTTCTGTGGCGGATTTCAGTTGACCCCCAAAGAATTCCAGCAACACAAAAATGGGGTGCTCAACGCAAAAAGCTATACTACGCCCCAACGAACATTATAAGGAAAACCCAAACATAACATCATCCTGAATCCTGAGTTGAAATTGATGTCCCTATTTGGGATGAAATTGAAGGACACTTGACACCTGAAGGTTGGTTGCTGGATGGCGAGAAAATTGGGTTTGACACCTTAGACCTTGAGAATCGCCTGCCGCACTGCCACCATTTGGAAAGTAGTCTTCCAACTACCAAGCCCCATGACTATGCTGCTGAGAGCGCGTATATTAGCATATATATATATGTATATATATACATATATATATATATATGTGATTTTTAGTTTCTATTCATGTTCAGAGTTTTACGCTTGCCTCATTTGATTTCCATTTTTTTCGAGGCACACATTTTCTGTATCAGTTCCGGGCCTGGCGATGCCATCGGGTGCTTCATCCTCGTCACCTGCGTTTGACCACGGCGACCACGGCTGACGAGATGACGAGTGGGTGTAAACCAAGTTGACCAGAAGGTTAAATCAATGGGAGATCTCCAGGATCCTAAAATGGAGGTACGTTAGTACCATTTTTCAGGCCATATGTTGCTGGGATATTCACTTACATAGGCCTAAAAAATAGGCCTTATATATGGTAGGATATTGACAACATCATGGGAAAACAAAACATCAAATCTATTGGAGATGGTCGGCATGGTGACGTCATCGAGAAATCTATGGGGATGGGCCAGAACCGCTTGGGCCAGAACTGACCATGCCATCATGGTGTTTCTGGGAGACCCAACCCTGACCCATGCTTAACATACGAATGATATGTATACAGTAAGCCAAGTCATTGGAAAGTGTCTCTTGCTGGGTGTATTTGTTAGTTATTGTATGTTGGAAGGCTGTTAGTTATTGTATGTTGAAGAAACGCCATAAATTTAAAAACACTTAAGATATAATCAGATACCGATAATTACGGATACCTAGTAGCTACATGTTTTTGGGTGGTGACAAAAATAGCAATCCATCAGGGGATGAAAAAATATTGGCAGCCGCGGCAAGCCCGTGGGAAGTCGGAACTGTGAATTTTGAGACGCAACATAGTCAGGATATGCCAGCTTTTGAAGCGTTTGCATTCTGCTTTGCACTCCAGCTGTGGATGTGGTTGGTACCTGTATAACACCCGAAGTGTTGTGTTTGAAAGATGGCGAATCTTGATCCATGTTCAACCCCAAAACTAGGATTCATGTTGTTAGTTTCACTTCATGTTCAGTTTACACCAAAGATAAACCTATTTTCCCGAACATCAATCCTATCATTATGATCCAACCCAATCATCATGTATAAACTATACCCGCATACTGTTGATGCTTATATAAAGCCCTGGGGAAAAAAACTATAGACCATCAACATCAAACAAATGGAACAGTAAAATCCTTCCAAAATAGTAGAAACAATGGAACATTATGGTTCTATCTTTACAGTAGGGGGCTTACTATACAGTACCAGTTAAAACCCGACCCTCCTACCAAAAAACATCTAGAACACACCTTTAAAGCATCTATAAAAACACCTATAGAATTATAGACATATGGGTTTGCCTGAAAATATGATACCCCTAAATCCATTGAATGCTCATTTTCCCTATTAAAATTGCCACAACTGGGTGCATATACACCATTTTCAGACACCCGGGACCCCCACCCCCAAATTTACCATACATGGGTGGTATAAACCATCAGAATATGGGTGGAAACCATCAAAAAATGGGTCATGTTAAATGGGTGGCAAAAAAAAACATCAACCATATCTTTACTCACATTATCATAGACATATCCCGTTGATGGCGCTGAAACTGTTGACCAAGTCCGCTCAGCTGGGCCCCAGAACTGGAGGCTTCCTCCCATGCCTAGCGTGGGAGTCGCAGCAAAGGGCATAGGAATTCAGCCAGAAATGGGATTTCAACAGTTAAGAACGATGGAACACAAATTGACAAAGATGGAAACAGCTAGGAAAAATGGAAAAACTATGAAACCACATGGGACAGCATGGTTTTACTGTATTTTTAAAACCCAAAACTTATCGTGGAACCCAACAAGGGCCATATCAACGCATCGTTGTGAAGTGGCTTACAGCACAGCTGACAAATGCCAGCAAGAAGCTGCGGGTGCACAGCTCCCGTAGCTCACCTTGGCAGCCTTTGTGTGGTCGATTCCCATAATTTCTTGATTCCGTCACCATGTTAATTTTAATATGTTAGTTGCTTCAAACAAACATGCCGGGGGAGATCCTTCAATTTGAGTTGCCATGCACGTACCTTTCACCAATCAGGTGTAACCCACTCATTGCTGTTTGAATCCTTATCAGATTCGCATTTCCCTGGTTTACCCAAATTGCTGGTTAAATCATACCAGTAGCCACTCACAAATTCATCAAGCTTTGCCCAATCTTTGGCTGGGACGAACTCATCAGCCTCTGAATGTTTGGTAGAAAATTCATGTGTTGTTCAGTGTTCAGCTACAATTCACCAAGGTTCAAGCTATTTATTGGGTCAAAAGTCCCAATATGTGTCCCCCAGCCAAACGATAGGTTTCTGTATCTGTGTTTAAATGCATGAATGTAAACAAAACAAAATGCGCGATTTTCAACATTTTTCAACACCCTCTGTCCTTCTATTGATTCTGGTTGGTCGAGAACCGGAGTCCCGGTTCGAAAATGGGTGATGATATTTCCAATAATAATTAACCCTCTGGACCCATTTTCCAATAAAATGGGTGATATTTGCCATTTTCCAATATGAACCCTCTGACCCTCTAATTAAACGTAGCTATGGCAAAGATGGTCCAGTAAAATGATGATTTTTTGCACAGCTATGTGAAATTACAGGTACCGGAGGGTATTCATGGATATTGTCGGCGATAACACGTCGTATATATACATATACTATATATATATCAAATTATATGATGATAATTGATTATATCATCTATCCCCATTATATTTCCGAGATTTTCCAAGTAACCATATATACCATCTCAGTTTATTTCCCTGCCTGCTGCACAGGCGGCCGAGGTTTAGGACCTCAATTGGTTTTTGGCCCCCGGGTGAAACCCACCGGGAAAACCATTGGAAAATGACGAGAAAAAGCCAAGAAATCTATGGGATTTCATCGGATTTATAGCATTGTATAGCTATATAATGTATGAAAAGTTGACGCAATTCACTTGCTTAGGGCTGATGAATGGGGGATACAACTATAATCAACCAACATATAACATAGATATCTAGGCAGCCTCAAGTTGTATAAAAATAACCTATAGCTTCTAAATCCACAAGATCCCAAATGGGATTAACCAGGTATGCGAAGCTGACCCGACGATTGGACAAACGTCTAGCAACATGTTGCATGTCGTTAACCTGGCTGCATGGATTTAAGGCTTTCGAACTGGATATGTAATAGACACCATCAAATATAAAGATATATAAAGGTGATGATGGAAAGCACAATATTTGCCCATCATCCTACATATAATCGCTAAACAAATCTATATAGTTGTTCTTATTACTGTCTCGTTGAATGTCCTTTTGGATGTACGATTCTTTCATCATATATGGGGATGGGTCAAAACCCTGGTACCTAGTGAACATCAAAATAACTGGAATTTATGGATGTTCATCCCTCTAAAAATGGTATTAATAGGTATTGATCCATAGCCATATATTCCAAAGACTAGAGGTTTTCATCCACCTTCAGCCCTTTTCTTTCTCTCACGGTTTCTGGGTGTCCCATACGAGGCTTCATCGCAGGGGCCTGTGCAAACTCGCCACCTGCGAAGATCGATGGATGAAAAAAACGTGTTTGGTAAATGCCAAGAAAAATGATCCATCTATACAATATCCATAAGATATCTATTCTATATATATATATATGTAATATCTATATTATATCTATATCTATATATATATGGGTATGGATCAATACCTATTAATAGCACTTTTAGTGGGATGAACATCCATAAATCCCAGCTATTTTGATGTGAACAGAAGGGGTACCAGGGTTTTGACACACTGCCATATCGAACTAACTAGACCTAATTTCCTAAACGGATCCTTGGGGGTAATCTATATTGATTGATTCCGTTTAGCACTGGGAATGAAAGGGGTTAAAACTGAAACGGTTCTTACAACAAATGCTACCCATAAGTGGGTCAAATTGATCTTTCGTGTCTCTTGGGTTGTTTTGGCCTTTGACTTAAGCAGCTAACCTATCTGAATCTTATCAAAGGGAATGCTTTATTTTGGGTCGAATTCTAGGGCACCCCAGGGGAATGGTGAATTAAGATCGACCAAATGCCAAAATCATGATGGATGTTTCACCACAAGAAAATCCCAATGTGTATCACCAAAGAACACACGTGAGCTTAAGCTTCAAAATCCTTCATGAGATGTGCGGCAAGCAAACATGCTGGGTTTGAGATCACAAGAACTAGGTTCAAACATGTTTAAGAAACCAGACTGGTGGTATACCACATGTTCAAACACATCCAAAGCCACTCTGTTGCTTGTAGTTTCTAAATACAAACATACATACACACATAATCACATATACCTTTATGATACGTACTTTACCTCATAATCTGGGTATTTTCACCAATCTTAACGGTACCTGGGGACACCCGGGGGCTTTGGGCAGCATGGTGCTTCGAGCTCATCAACATGTTTCTCATCTCAACTCATCCAATCATATCAATAATATCCCAAAATATGCTTAAAACAATGTTGAAGAGAAAGTCATATGACTCATATGACTGAACCCAACCAGATCATCATTGGAATCATTGGTGATACACCCGACTGAGATCTCCATTCTTCTCCCCGGCCTGCACCGGACTTGGCCTGGACCGCCAGTCCATGGTGAAAGATGGGGACTTGACCAACGTGGAGAATATGATGGGGGTTAACCATGAATCATTCATCACCAGTAATGAGCACTAGTAACCATTGTTAACCATTAGTAACCAGTAATATTATTGCATTATATATTGCATTATTATACATTATACGCAAGATTGGGCACTTTGATGCCGAGCCCGAGGGCTTTCATAGAATTCATGATCCAATGGAGCACCCTGGTTGGAGTGGCAATGGTGATTTCCTCCTGCATTTCACCAACAAACACTAACTGTTAGCCTCACGAGTCTCACTAGTGTCCACTTGGATTACCTGAGTACAAACAAGATCAAAACCAAAAGGAAAACGCACAATTCATCTTTGTTTGCAACGATGCATTCTTGCTGTGCAGCTTTTTTGGGGCAACACAGAAAAGCCGAGAAAAGTACAGAGCAGACAACTCTCAATGAGGCTAAATCCCCAGTCATTGGAGGGGAAAAGTCGTGTAGTTTCAAGACCAACCAACTGTGGCATCTCCAAATAGACAGTTTTCTCAACGAACATGAGTGTTGTTGGGTTGGACACAATATAAGTTACTTGATATTTGGATAATTTTCCCAGGGACGAACATGACAAACGTTCAACACACGAAACCACCAGGCACCGAGGTTGTTGCCAGAAAAAATCACTGCATCGCTTCTGGTAAGATCAATAATTATGGGATGGTAGATCAACTCCATTCATATGTGCAGTATAAAGTGTTATGGTCAAGTGACATGAAAATTCATGAAATTCATCTGGTCCTGGCAATATGATTGGATTATATTGGATTAATGATGATTCCCCAGCACGGGTACCCTCTGGTAAACGTTTACATAACTATGGAATATCACCATGTTTATTGGGAAAATCCACTATTTCTATGGCCATTTTCAATCCTGGTTTGTTCACCCCATAGGATTTTTGGAATGGAGCTTCTTCCCTCCCACATAACTTGATCCCAGTGTCCAACTGGTGTCAGTTATGGCATGGTGATCATTGTCATTATTTATTGTCAAAAATAAATAGATTCGGTTCATAGAAAAAAAAATAGCCATCTCCAGAACCATTGCGAGCTATCTCCCATAATGACTTAGATAGTTTTATTCCATAATTACTGGATTAATCTTTGTCTATCCCCATCATTGTCATAATACTTATAATATCCCATATCATATCCATATTATCATATTATTGGTCACGCATTCTATTTCAATAGTATCACATCCCATTCACATGGGCTTAGTAATCTATAAAACTAGTGGGATGATGTCCAGCAACCCCCCAATAGATGGAGAAAAGTAATAATCATAAATCATAATTATGTATATATATATATATAATTTATATTAATATTTAATATAATTATCATGATGTTAAGTTGAACAGTACAGGTTTTACCAATATTTTTTTGGGTGAGCAATAAGACGCTAACTTTGGCCACCGACCTTGGGTGGATGCTGAGGTGAAGTCGGACGCCTCAGGGCTTTCTATGAAAACGCCGGCGACCAGAAAATGAAGTGAAGAAAATAAACACCAAACATTAGGATTTTACCTTTGGATGTACATTTGTCATTGTTTTCTGGTTTTTTCTGACTTTATTAACATGAGGATTTGATTTTGTGGGTCTGAATCAAACAAAAAAATGTTGGATGTGAACCAACAAACATGTGGATGTTTATGGATTTTAAGCAACAAACATGAGGATGCAACATGAGTTAGCGTTTTAGTGCCAATGAAACATGACAAGCCAGGAAATCCCCTGGCATATCATGGGAGCATGATCAAACCAATGCGCAGTGCATGTGGATCAATCTGCGAAATCCCGTTATGAGTTCGTTGTCGGGTATGGATCTTGGGTATAAAAGTTCAGGTTCAGCCCCCATCTACAGGTTCCAATGGTTCCAGGATTTCTATGTTTGACCGACCAGTTTTCATTGCGGCCACTTTCAGTCCACCAGAGAATGGTTTTAACCTCAAAATCACGCTACGAATGAACTTGCATTGCACTGCTTAGGATGTTCTGTGGTGAAACTGCTGCATAACAACTGCTATGAGACAAAGTGGGAAAGAAACGATGCATCATGTGTTTTGGATCCGTCTCGATGTGGGTCTATTGCAAGGTTTACCGCATACCCTCTGGAAATCACACAATTCATGAATGGTCCCTTTTGTAGTTGCCCGTTTTTTCCCATCAACACCTCAATTTGGTGGTTTCCTCTAAAGTGGGGGTACCCCCAAATCATACATAATGGGATTTTCCAGTCTAAATCTATATAGAGGTTTCCTAAAATAGGGGTACCCCCAAATCATCCATTTATAGATGGATTTTCCCCTATAAACCATCCATTTTGGAGTAGCCTCATTCTAGGGAACCTCCATTTACTTCGGCCTTTTCCAAACTATCCATGTTGGATGACTGACCGATGAATGGCTACTTCCCCCGCTGGGCTGCGCGGCATCTTGGCTGGAACCTTCGGCTTCGGCTTCATCCTCGGCGAGTTGACTACGCTATGTCCACAAGAACAAAAGGCTTTACATGTAATATATATATATATAATTCATAATATATGTACAATAATATATATATATATATATATATATATATATAATATGTATATATATATAAATAAACAATATAATATATATATATATTATAATATATGTATACTAATAATATATATATATATATGATATATATATATATATGATATATATATAATATATATATATATATACGTATATGTACAATATATATGGGGTAAACTGGTAGACTATACTATGGTGAAACCAAACCAAGAAACATGGGAATTTCATTGGAATTTGGTGTCGGAACATGGGGGACACCCATAAAATTAATGGCCAGTTACATAGAGAAAATGATGGTAAATCCATGGGCCCATGTACGGAGGTTTCCGTCATGAGGGTACCCCAAATCCAAATTAGACGAAATTAGACCATGACTTAGTATAGGTTCACCATGGTTAACCCATGGTGACTTGGGTATCCCCCATTTTAGGAAACCACCATATAGTGGATGTGCTTCCTTCAACTCTGGGACAGCCTGTTTGGATAGTTGAGGGATCTTCAACCAACACCCTCCCGTAAACTAACAGAGCCATGGAAATCACAATGTTTCATAGATTACTCTTTTATAAATGGGCCATTTTCCATAGCCATGTTATTATAGTTTACTGGAAGGTAAGGGAGATATGAAAATTCCCAGAATTTCTATGCTGGTTTATGGCCATTGACACCAAGGTTTCCTAGATCAAGTTCAGTTTAGCCCGTTCTTTCGTAGCTGGGGTTTGTGTTGCATTGAAACAGTTTGGAGGTCATCCAACATCACACAGCAATATCATCCAGCTCCTGAGTCGAACCGCTTGCATCCTTTCCATATTTGCCCCATCCATAGGTTAAAACCACAATTTTTAATGATAAAGCATGAATGTGCATAAATTATAGCATTCACCATTCCCTAACTAACATAGACCTTGCAAACCGCCCCTCCTAGGAGAAAGTAACCAGTCATAAAGGCTCCTCTATTTGGCAGGGTGGTGCATGATAGTTAGAGGAAGGGTAATTGCCATGAAGCGTCATTAAACCATTTAAAAACCTCTCTCTTCTCGTAGCTCCTTGGCTACCCTTCTCTTCGGGAATATGGATACAAAATGATACAAATGGATACATGATGCAACCATAGCTCCGAATCTTTCCCTCCCAACCACCAGCCTCTGGTAATCTAACATGGTGATGGCGAAACCACCAATTGCAATACATATTTATCATGTGCGAACTGGCAATTTTCCATATAGCTATATGTTGAACTTGCCTCCACTCAAGACGGACTTCTGAGTTTCAGATGAACTTACAAAAGAGCAAATGCCTACCTGATACTGTACCCGGCAGGAATACAGTCTTGGATAATGGTAACTGTACCTTGTGACATGGATCCTGGCCCTTGTGCTGCAATGCCGGAACCAATCCAGCAATATGAGTTGCTGACTGCTACCAGTCGCCGGGAACTTTGGTTCCATGGGAGCACGTCTTCCGGAGGAGGAAAGGTCAATGATCAATGGAATGGTTCGTCAACGCGGCGAAGAGCTCCTTGACTCCACGTCTTGCAACGTTCCGAAGCTGGGTCAATTGCTGGCCTTGTCTGCGACCTCACTGGCGAAGAGCGTGGTCTTTCAATATGCCACTGTCCTTCACAACCCTTGGATCCTTGGCCTCCCAATATATCCCCACATCAACTCCTTGGACTCCCCGCGGCGAAGCCCAGGGAGCCCTGACTGCACGAAAGGTTGGAGTAAAGGGACGTTTTCTACACAAAAACCATGGATTTTATGCCAGATACTATGGGGAAATCCTGATTTTTTTCCCGAAAACCACTTCAATAATTTCAAGGAAAGGTGATGATTTATAATAAATTTCTATATCTTTTGTGATGTAAAAAAATTACCCATGCAAGATTAACCAGTACAAAATGGAATAGAAAAACCCTTCTCTGGCCCCCCCTTTCGCCTCAAATATCCCAGGCAGGATAGGTAGCTATGATCCAAAAAATGTTGAAGCCACTCCGAAGCTGGGATAGGACTGCAATGTTCAAGGACTTCGAAAACGCGTCTTTTTGTTGACTTTCGGGCGATCGGATCCGTTTGGTAATCATGCAATCATGTATATGAATAGACATGCACTGCACCTCTCTAACATAGGTGCAATTTTACGTATCAGGTGTATATGCAGATATAGTTCGGGATATGTACCATCATTCCAATGACGTCGCGGCGAGGTCGTTATAGTTTATTCAGAGGTAGATCCCCATTATGTCTGTATATATATGTGTATATATATAAATATCCCCAAAAATAATATCAAATCAGTTAGCTATATTCTTTCCCCAGTATATCCCAGTTATAGTTTATATTCTCCGTGTCCCCATCACACTCCAATCAAACTATCATGGCTCTAACTGGCTCCCCGTGGATACGAACTCCTACGTTTGGAAAAAAACGATGGTTTCCTGAAGATTTCCCCCTAAAAAAAAACAAGCCATGAAATTCCCGATGATATTCCCCTTAGCTCCTACTACTCCCATACTACTCCCATAAGAAACACCATTTTTACGGGAAGTTTCTAGGCTTTCCCACGTCGCTGGAGCCGCTGGAGCCTGTCCCAAGGCTCTGATCAATGATGATTTTCCCAGCAAGAACGTCTCATTTTACAAGCACAACTGATGATTTTACCAGTGTGGTTTAATAACCAAACACGGAAAAATATGATCAACAAACAAGATGGTTCAGTCACCTTCAGTCTGATCATGTCAGCGAGTGACACGAGGCTTTACCAAGCAGAAACATGGTATTTTACCGAGAATGGGGTTGTAGCCACTAAACAATCGGGTGATTAATACACCAAAATGGCGTGTGCCAAAATCTAGTGTTCTAGGGCGAGACATATTCGTACAAATATGGTCGTGTTGATTGGTTAACCACCCAGGTTTTGCTGTCTACAATATTTTTATATACAGTATGTACATAATTCACATTGTTGCTCCTTGAACGGCTTCACATTTTACGTTGCTAATCACTCTCGCAAGAACATATTTCATGAGACTCCGGGGCAAATCTTGAAATACCCACAGGGATGTTATCTTTCACTCTATTTACCACAAACAAATGAACAGACATTCTCACCAAGTTTTGCCCAGGAGCTGTCTTGGCATGTTTTGAGGGTTGAATCCCCATCATCGACTGTGCTTCCTGGCTAAATCCACATGTTTTTTGTTGGTAACCATTTCCAATTTTGCTGATGAACATCCTTATCCAATTTTGCGAACATCCTTAAACGTCTCCAAATTTGTTGATTAACACATATCAACATTGACATCCAAATTTGCTGTCCGGTGACTTTTCGTGCTTAACCCCCGCCTTCGGTGTTGTGGGAAGCTGCGGCTTCTGGCGGAGGGGACCCAAGGTCACGTGCATGTACCCTCTGGTGTCATCAAACATGGCGGGGGTACTCCCTATTATAAACCATGGGAAAATATGGAAAAAACATGGAAAATCGGTAAATGGAGGTTTCTAGCTGGGAGAATCATCTATAAATGGCGCATTGAAACAAACAAAATCAGGATGTAATCAACACAAACTGGGAATCAAACCAGTAGAGCACAGATTCCTGGTCCTCCACCCTCTGATGAGTTCCAAGGCTACAAACTATATAATGGATGAGGCGAAGCACTCAGGACATACGAAAAAAACAACAGAAAACAAAAAAACAGATAACAATTATATATATCAGAAAACAGAAACACACAAACATGACAAACAAAAAAAAAACAACAACACCAAAAAAACGTCAGAATCAAAAAACAACAACAACAACAACAACAGCAACAGCAACAGCAACAGCAACAGCAACAGCAACAGCAACAGCAACAACCACAACCACAACCACAACCACAACCACAACCACAACCAACCAAACAAACAAACCAACGCACAAACGAACGAACAAACAAACAAACAAACAAACAACACAACACAACAACAACAACAACAACAACCACAACAACCACAACCACAACCACAACCACAACCACAACCACAACCACAACACAACACAACACAACTACAAACACAAACAGCAAACAACAAACAGCAAACAAACAACAAACAACCAAAACACAACAAACAACACGCAACAACCAACAACAACCACCAACAATAGTGAACATGGCCACTCTTGGTCTGCCAGTTGCTGCAGGCCATGGTAGCCATATCCTGCGTGCCATGGTCAAAACAGCATCTATGTGGTATGGTCATACATCCCATAGTGGGAATCCAAACATGATAAGTGATAAACAAATTCAATAAAAGTCCCTATGGAAATGGATTGATGATTGATGACTATCCCCTGTATGGGTGTACGAGCCAAACCTTGACCATGGCACACGTGTTATTACAGTTATTTGCCAAAATATCCTTAATAAAAGCTCAGCCGAAATTATATCCGAGTTCTTGGTGTATTCTTACTCCACGTGTTCCCAAAAAAAACTGAGAACTAGTATCATGTAGCCAGGAAACTCCTAGTAGCTCCTTCGTTTCCCATTTAATAGGCAATATAAACACCCATATTATACACCCATATAGTTCCTTAGCCTCCTCCTAACCACTGGATAGACTTTTACTTTTACCCCAAAAAATCCATCCGGTTTTTGTTTTGTCCCCTGCCAAATGTTGACAACTTTCAGTGGTAAACCTGCACCAAGCGCTCTGCATGGGTGCTTTGTGTAGAGCCACAACCTATGGCGGACACCCTAAAACAAAAACAGCAATCCTTTGCAGCCAGGTGTAGAAAACAGGGAATAAAATATCCGTCCCCTCCACAAACAAAGAAACGCATCCAACTGTACATACATCCATTCAGAGAACTACTTATATTACTTATGAACCACCTTAGCTGTCATAAACCAAGTATAAATCCGCATTTCTGTTGGTTAAATTGATCCTTACTTCTATTTGTTTGTTAAACTATGTGACCATACCGTCTGCGCTCTTCAGACATAGTTGTGGCACCTTCTCTGAGGTTTCGGAAACGTGGACCGCTTCCTGGCTGGTGTGACTGGTTGGGCGTTGCCCTGCCAGAGGGTTGATTGTGACCACAACAGGTTAAGCATATGATCTGTGTATGCACATGTATGAAATCGGTGTGTAAATATACATATATATATACACACATACATTATGTATATGCGCACCATTTATGCTAGCATGCCGCAGGTGTAGACACCCATGCACGTGTGCAATGTATTGATAAAACAAAATACTATTTCATATTTCTATATGTTTGAACATCTACGACCGATACTTGTCTATATGTGTATGAAATATGTGTATACACATGCTCTATATATATATATATATACAATACAATGTGTAAATCTTGTCAAATATAAAAATACATTATTATACACATACTTCACAGACATGTGCAAACTGGCAACCTCGTCCACCAAACGTTCTAGCAGATATTGGGTGTGTGTTGTTTCGGTTGGTTCTTTTCGTGTGCCAAAAATATTGTCTCAAGCCCAAGCTCCTCCACTAATCATGATTAGGATATCGTGATGTTTTTAGTTTTTGTAAAATCCTGGCATCGCGGTGGAACAAACAATCATTCATTTGAACAGTTCGTTTGATTGTACGTGGTCTTTTTCCCTTTGATATCCAGCCAAATACCCTCCAAACTACTCAACCACACCACCATGTTGATCAAATGAGACGCGGTGAATCTTATGTATAGATCCTATATTGGCGTAAGCCTACAAATATGTACAGGGGCAAGAATAGGAAACAAATGCGCATCTTCACAACGGTACTAGGCCTCAAGCGGCACACTATAATATATCCCTATCCCTCATATTGTCGATGTGGTCCACTTGCCATAATACACTGTTGCAGTCTGAAAACTACCTCAAAGCCAGCAGATCCCGCGGTTATTTTACTAACTAGTACTTTGGCCGATGTTGCTCCTTTAGCTCCTCAAACCAACTATATACATAAGAGAACTTTGAGATCGTTTTTTCATCAAAACTATTGAGAACACACTTCTAACATATTTATCTATAAAATATAATCAATCATTTACCAGCCGGTTGTTTTTTAGTCTCTTGACGCCCCCAATTTGGACGGCACCCAGCGGCATCTGACTGACTAGCCTCCTCCTCCTCCTCCTCCTGCTCTTCCTCTCTCTGCGGCTCCTGAGGCAGCATCTGGCCGTTTCACCCATGGAATCCCTGTGTTTTCACGCCCATGCCCCTATTTGTCTGGAAAACAAACATGCACTTTGTCGCGGCATGATGATGACTGCTTCCCCGGTGAGCGGTGGTTTGAAGAAATCACACTGAAGCCGCCCCGCTGAAAAAACATATCCCCAGAAGTATTGGCTGTGTGGATGAAAATGTGGGCCGCATACACCAGAAAGTAAAATCTAGCTGCACTACCTATTACTAAATTTCTAACCATGTCTGTGTCTGCTCTTAAAATCGGACACCCTCAGCAGCACAGACCTTATTTCATTGAGACGATTTTGTACTATGAATCGGTGAGGGGGTCTGGATCGGTAAGGTTTCCATGGTATAGAACAAAATCTGTTTTGAGATATTTTGAGATTTAAAATGCAAAAAATGCAAAAACATAGAAAAATGGAACACATGAAAAACTATGCAGAAGGTTGTGTTTTCAAACGGAAGAAATCATGAAAACCGTTTGGTCACAATTTGATTGTACTTATGCAGAATGGGGGATTGAAATGATCCAATTATGTAAAGTTCAATGATTTCGCTTTGTGAAAGCTCAATGGGTTTGAAGCAGTTTAACCCTGATCATTTCAATCCCGTTTTTTGCACAAGTTAAGTAGGTTTGATTGGTTTTCCATTATGGGTTGTGATTGATGAGCTCGTGATAGCGACTAACTCTTTCAAAAAAACATGGATCAATGTGGTTTCACATGCTCATGTGAGGTATGATGCGTCATTTTTTGTGAATTTGCATGTCCTGAATGCGACATGAAAGACAGAGAAACCATTTGATATGTTGATGAATGTCTGTCATATGTCGCTGTGTCAAGTAGATCGATCAACACAGGGGCAGAGGGTTGGAAAAAGGAAACAAGGCCAGCGCATGCCAGTGCAAGTGAATGCTGGGACATGCGCAAGGGTTATTGCAAAGAAGAATTGGCAGAGTCAAACAAAACTCAAAAAATATCGAGCCTTTAAAATTAACTATTGTTCATGAACTTCAGAAGGCCTCAAAACATCTCAAAAATCTCAATCAATCTCAAAACCTTGAAGACTTGATGCATGTTGTGGAATGTATGAGCCTGTGGATGCAGTCGTTTGTCCTCTCCCCTGTCCCACTTGTGTGAGTAAGCGTAGTCGCATGTGGCTTTTTGTGTGCTATGGCCGCTTTGTCGACACTGAGAGCTAATAAGACGGCCCGTGGAGCGAGCCCGATGATGATGATGATGATGATGATGCTGATGCTGATGCTGATGCCTGCACATGGTGCCTGGAATGATGAGTGGCATGATGCCAGGAATTATGGGCATAATGATGATGGCACAAATGATGTCGCAACATGCCGAGGAATCGGATGAGGACCAGGTTGTATAGCAGCTGCAGTTGTTTTTCCAAAACCATGTCTTTCAAAAAAATGAAGCCACTGACAACCTGTTTTTTTCTAGGTCCACTGGCACAACTGTGCCTGATCCCAAGTCAAGGTTGTCAGCTGCTGAAGCATTAAGTGATCATTTGCACGCATGGCATCCAATTAATTTGTGCACCTGACGTGAGGATTTGTGATGGCCGTTCGGCCTGGGCACGATGCTTTGTCTCCTGTCTGCTGTAACACTGTAGCCAGCTGTTTTTGAGTTATTTTGTGAAGGCAAGAAATTTCGTGTAGCAGTAAAACAGATGATGAACCAAAACAAAACAAAAGAAACAGAAAAAATGAAAAAAAAACAGGAAAAAAACAAGAACACACAAAAAACAACACAAACAAAAGGACATATCTGAAAATAGCAAAAAGACTACACATGCAAATATATGAAACCCAGGTCTGATCTAACCACCCACTGCTCCAGGGTACGTAATTGATCTAGTGATTATTCTTTTTTCTTCCCCTTTGTCTGTTGCTTTTTCATGTTTCTTTTCATTCTTGGGGTTCCTCTTGGAAATTTACCTCGGAAAAAGAATCTGACGCATAGTTCACCTGGAGTTTGTTGCTCTCCTGGTTTGGTTGTGGTTCAGCTTCAGCGTCCTCCTCTCCCTTGATCTCCCAGCAGCTTCGGGCTTTCGGCCCATGAATGGTGATCCGACCATCTTTCAACTTGCCCGAGCCATGCCGATTGCCGCCCCTGAATTTAAAACTGGTTCCCATCCAATTGCAGAAGTGCACTTGCTCTGCATACATCCTTCCCCGCAAATCCGACATGTCAAAGGGCACCCTCAAGTAGATCAGCTCACCCTCCAGCTGGAACTTGCTGGGCTGTGCCTTCGCTTTGGACGGGGCCTTTGGTGGTGTGACCGGAGCCTTGGGTATGACAGGAGCCTTGGGTGGTGTGAAAGGGGGTGTAATGCGAAATATAATGCCAGATCGAGAGTCAAAATTTAAAGTATGTCAGTTAGAATGCCTGCATCGATGCCACATAAATGGCAGAAAATACTCGTAGATTGCCAGACTAGAATGTCAGGATATTTGCCAGACAGAATGCCAGATGGTCAGATTCAATGCCAGCTGGAATGTCGGATAATACGTCAGATAGAATGCCAGCTCAAATGCCAGAAATAATTTTGGATAAAACGTCAGACAGAAGCCAAAATACATGTCAGATAGAATGCCAGGATACGTCAGATAGAATGCCAGCTAGAATGTCAGATAGAATGCCGCAGAGAATGTCAGAATACGTGCCAGAATGTATGTCAGATAGAATGTCAGAAAATGTGTCAAATATAATGTCAGTTGGTGGGGATCACTCGAAGAATGTTGCGTGGATCAGCAACCATCCGCCACTTAGTGAAGCCGTTTACCCATCACCAGAAATAGGTAGTATAGACATGTCATAGACCATCCCTGGACTGTATTTTTTGATTTACCCTCTGGTAAACTAACATATTGCTATTGAATATGGCCCATAGGAATAGTTGATTTACTTACCTATTAACAATGGTGATTTTCCATCGTTTTTTTTGTATATTTACCAGAGGGTACCTCATTAGATATCAACCACTGATGTCCCCTGAATGTGTGAATTATCTATCCTTCACCAGTTAGACGAAACGAGATTTTGCAGCCACCACTCACCGTCTTGTAGTCTTGTAGCTACAAGGTGGTGTCCCCCCCTTTATGTTTGGTCTCTAACACCATTAACTAGTTCGATTCTACAAAACCCCTGGCTATTGGAGTTGCAACTTAGCTATCCAGGGAGCCCCACTTGGCAGTGGAAAATCCATGAAATTCCGCTATACATGGAGGTTTTAATAGGAAAATCCTCTATACATCTAAGATGCTGGATTGTCCAGCAAGCCATGTTTGACCACCGCTACTATGACATTGTGATCTCCACACTCCTCCTCAGTGCTCCATTTGCGCGTAACGTCTTCCTCTGTCTCCTCCCAGTCGCCTGCAATTTTACGTTTCTTGTGTGTTTTTTGATTTTAAACAGCGGATGTAATCTATGCTATATGTATAACATTTGAAATAGATACAGAAAATACATTATCTCCACAATATATGTTTAGCATAGAAACATCATCTATATATATATATATGTTTTTTTTTCTATTGTACAAACATACGATTCTACAATGGCATCATATTATGTCATCAGGACACTGGACATATGTTTGTTTTTGGGTGTGTATCCTCTGTCTCTATCCAAATGGATCCGTAACCAAGAAAATGAAACCAACAAAACCTAGAAAATCCAAATAAGGACTTATCTTAACATGTTCTTTTAGCACAGGAACTCTGAATTAAGATTCACTGTTGGATATTTTTTCGAAGTGCAATTTCAGTTGTGGCCGGACGTCTTTTCTCTATGTAATACTTGACATAAATGATGCTTTGGTTTATGGCCACGTGAAACAACTCCAATGGGTTTGTGGCAAACTCTACAGGAAACTCGGTTTTTGATGGTTATTGATCCTTAAAACATATGGGCTTCCGGACAATGACAAATCATCCCATCATGGCCGAAAGAGGTACCCATAGGACCATGATGATTCGGTTACAGTAATGGTTCGCTTTTTTGTGGCTGGTTCCTCTATTTTTCTCAACATAGAGCCTTTTTTCACCATTTGTGGAGCTAAACAGGGAAGAACAACTTGGATTTGCTTCCACAGGAAAAGCCAAACACATCCGAAAATCTGGTAACCTTCTACCATTTAGTCATTTAGTTCGATGACTTTACCTCCTGTAAAGCTACATGTTTAGAGGATTTTCCACCTAGACGCGTTTCCTGAGGCTGCAGGGTAAATCAATAATTATCCATAATTATCCAAAATTAGTTATCTACAGTTCATTAATTCTCCATTGATTATCCATGATTGTTGGCTAAATCATTCAATCTAAACGCATTTTTATATTATGTTCTTACATCAAACTTAATCTTCCATTCATATGCCTCATTCTTCATTCAAAAACACCTGGTTGGTGGTTTCAACCCCTCTGAAAAATATGAGTCAAATGGGATTATTGTTCCCAATATATGGAAAAATAAAAGCCATGTTCCAAACAACCAACCAGACACAAATATCCACAGTATACAACCATGGGTCCCAACAAGTGCGAGGATTTCCACTCAGATCCAGGCGTTCACCCTCCACGCCACCGGTGCTTGCGAAGCGCTGACCGGTGCTCAGCAAGCCTGCAGCGAAATGTGGATTTCACCCACTTGGGGACTTCGCCAAAATGAAGCTTTGAGAAGGTTTGACCCACCAACTTGAGAGGATTTGACCCACCAACTTGAGAGGATTCTATGGTTCTATGGACCACATGGGGTGTTTTTAATGACCAAAATGGTGGTTTTACCCAGCACAAACGGGGGACTTGACCTACCCAAATGGGGATTTCCCCCGGGTGGGATTGAACCAAACAAGGTGGAGATCTATAACGATCAGTAATGGGACACAATGATTGTAATTATACGGCAGTGGGATTGTATTATATATATATATATATATCATTATTATATTATATATATCATTATATATATATCATATAATATGTATATAACCAACAATATCTTGACATGAGATAAGAATGGGCGTGTCTGAAAACGGGGGTAGATTCCACAATCTCCCATTACAAAGGGGGCATACCTTTGAGTGGTTCCCTGTGCTTTCAACTCAAGTCTACGAATCATATCCCACCACAATAAGATACCCTCTGGTAATTTAACATACCCTCTGGTAAACTAACATGACTATGGAAAATCACCATGTTTAATGGGAAAACTCACTATAAGTGGCCATTTTCAATGGCAAATTGTTTGTTTACCAGAGGGTAGCTATTGAAAATTGCACATTATACATTTACTGGTTGATTTGAAGATTGTCATTTTCCATAGCTATGTTAGTTTACCAGAGGGTACACCTTCAATACCCCAACGCAATACATGGACCAGTGATATCCTCATCCATCCCCTCTTGCCAATCACAAAAAAAAACAGACAAACTCCAATGTCACATTCTTGGTGACCCTCCCATTATATCCGTTGCATTGCATTCACATTGTATTCTATGCGTCTTGGCTAAATCCCTATTGTTGTTGCTGACCGGATACAACTGATAGTAGATATAATGGATTTGTATTGGGTATCCATCGTACCAACTACATCCTGCACTCCTTGTAGGGAATACAGGAGACACTTGATAGCTTACGTATATATATATATAATTATATATATGACATATATAGAGTATTTGTATATCCGTTGTATCATCCTGCCATTCTATCAAGTAGTCGACATTACGAGTTGTACGTGCCATAGTCAAAACATAGTATATGAATATGGATGTATATCGCTTAAGGTTACGATCATCCGTGCAAGGGTTAGATTTCCCTCTGCTGGGTATGATTTTTTTGATTAAGATATTGATGACCGTCCTCACATATGGGGAATGTTCTCAAACAAAATGATCATAGCATATATGGGTCTGTCTGAAAACCTCAATATCTCCATGTCCAAAGGATTATGATCATCCTTTCGTTGAAACTGCCATCTTCCATTCACAGACACACACAAATATCATAGTGTTGCTTATACATTTATATACATGTATGCAATATATATATATATATATATACATAAATATATACATATATACGATCCAGTCCACCAGCCACCTACCCCGCCCATGGTATCCCCCCCCTCCATACACACATACCTAAAGACAAACAAACAAACAAACAAACAAACAAACATACATATATAAAACCCTACCTGCATGTATAAATACCTTCGTACATACCCGCCTACCTACATAAATACAAAGACATATATTATATGCATACCTACCTACCTACATACATACCTCGATACCTACATACATGCCTACATATCGGGCATACATGCCTACATATAGACATACATACCCACCTACATCCATTCTTACCAACCTACCTACTTACATACCTACCTTCATACATATGTGCATGTATGCATTCATATATATATATATATATGTATACCTACCTAGATACATACCACATACCCCCCAAAATACCCCCACCACGAGTTGCCCGGGCTGGTACACACACATATGTATGTATGTATGTATGTATGTATGTATGTATGTATGTATATGCCCATGATATTCCACATAAGTTGATCTAAATCCCCAACGCTTAAACTGTGGTGATTTCATCGAAAAAACCGAGCCGCCACTGAGGCGAAAATAGGCGCCACGACGACTGGTGGTGACCGTCGGTGTGGAATCTGGTGCGTGCGAGTCGTGGTTCCATAGAAGTACAAGGTGGGCCCCCCCAAAAATAGCAATTAGATGGCTTATAACTCATCTAAGTAGGCTTTATGACATGAGCTAACAATCACAAATCGTGAAAAAGAAATTCAACCATACGAAATGAGGGACTTAACATGATTTAACGACTTAACTCATGTTCACACCTGGGATTCATCCACAAACAAGTTGCGCTCTAACATTTCTTAACAAACAAAACAACTATTCAATGGATTGGTTGTAGTAAAATTGCAAACAAAACTGATTGATTTCTTTTCACCTCAAGAACAAAAATCCTGCAGGTTTGATTCCTGAACCGATACAAAACCGAACCACATGTTAAACCCTTTTATTGACAATCTTCCCGCGGAACTGTTCCTATGGATGGACTACACAATGGTGAACCGGTCGGTAAACCGTTTTTGAGCGGTTTCCATTGATGGTTTCACCATTTCAGTGGATTCTTTGAAGGAAAACATCATAAAAAATGTGCTGAAGATGCATCAGCTGAAGCTAAAGATCATGGAACAGGACCCGAGGTAAACTCCGTAGTTTGCCTTGATTGGCCTCGTTGAATTCTGATGATATGATAGATATTTATAGATATTTATATTCTTGTATTTATGTATATATATATATATAATTGTGTATATATATATATATACATATTACCAATAGATGATATGATATGTATACTGCCAAAAGAGGATATGCTATGGATACGTGTATAATGTGTATATACACTATCTGTACTGTATACACACGACTATGTACATACACACAGTATATATATATATATACGCCTACATACACTACAGTATAATAATATATGGGTTGCCTTTCTTTTTCAATGCAAGTCCGCTTCGAGGGCCGTACTTCACATGGGGAATCTACCGGCTGCATCCGGCTGCATTGCCAGCAATGCCCAGCCAAGCAAAGCACCTTCTTCCCTCTGGGCCCAACTTTGTTCCCAAGGTTTTTTCCACGGCTGACCTCGCACCGAGAGGTGAGGAGCAAGACTTGATCCGCAAAAACAAACGTTTTTTTCACCTGCAACAAAGTCAAGATTTCCACCGGCAAATCTGAAGATTGTGCAAAAAAACATATGTAGTTCAACCTGCACAAATCAAGGCTTCACAGGCAAAACATGAAGAGGTCCCTTTCAAACACGGGGGTATCACAAGCATTCACAAGGACACAGCTGGCACCTTGACGGACAAATAACATTCCCCTCACTAAACCATGGCTTTTCTGGTGTTGAACAAATTCACGGGGGGATTGAATTACAGTAATTTCCCACCTGGACGAATCTGGCACATTGACACTGTCAGGCCGCCAACGGGTTCCTGGGGTCGCTGCTATCTCTCTTCCAGTTCTGGTCGGACTTCTGTCCATCCGAGCTATTCCAGTTCTGATTCCAGTCGTCACCCTGACGCAGGGGTGGGGATGGATCATGGCCATGGATGTGCACCCAATGATAGCCCAACAGGGGCTGAAAAAGTTTGCGGCAAAAGACCGGGTTGGGGTTGGGGCTTAAGGACTCCAACAAATTTCAGGCCTGTTTCAGGGTTTCAGGGTTACATTCGATAGTAATCCCTTCCCCTGTTCATATTACCCCCAGAAATAGCTGTTTGTTTCTTGGCGATTTACTCTGGTGGATTTCCCAGTGAACGGGGGTTGACTCTCAGGTGATAGTGAAAACCACTTAGCTGAAGCATCAGTCAAAAGGGACGTGGAATCGTCCAAATATCTCAAAACATGTAGCAACTAATAGCAAAACGTCCTAACGACAGACGACTAACATAACAATGCTACAGTACAAACATAATGACATAGTGGATCATAGTGGTACAGTGGTACAGTGATACCAGTAGCTTTCACGTCTATCTTTCGGAGTTGCGCTTTAAAAAACATATCATTGCATGTACAGTATTTCACGTTGGGAATTCCAGCAATTCAGGACGCCCAGCCACCACCCAAGAGGTAGACACGTTGCAAAGCCTGAAAAAAATGGGAAAAACTACCTGTACACTCACCACAGTGTTGTTTTGCTGATTAGTCACTGCAACCAGACATCAATTATATTCAATTATCATCAATTTCTTCAGGTTACCGGCAAAGGTACCCAGTGGCGCATCGTCTCTTTTCAAACGATCACTGTCTTTCAGATCTTTCAGTCCTTCTGCACGTTCAGCGTACCTCGCACGGGACAATCATCTGGTGACCTGAGTCTTGAATGACTTTTTTGAAATTTTGTTGTCCAGATTGATTCCAGCTCCGATCAAAAACGTCCGATTTTTCGGATGATCAAACTTCACACGACTCATCTTTGTAGGATCATGAATCCTAGTTGAACTCGCTGGTAGGTTTACCCCCGAAACATGTTAGTCCTTGATAGTTCCTGGGGATCGAAGTGACCAAATGAGGCACAGTCAATGCCACCCCAAATGGGGATATCCCGCAAATCCTTATCATTATACAAGTTATTATATAAATCATTACTTTGATTGTCAACAATCACACCAGTGCCATCATGGTTCACCCTAGCATTCGTGTTACTCATTATTGATCGGAATATGGTACAATCATTTACCATCACCCAGCTAAAATTGACCCTGCCAAACAAGGAGTTGGAAGAAAACTCTTTCCACTTAACGTTGGCTATTCTCAGGGTCAAGTCTGTTCAGTATATATCTCTACTATCATTAGTGTTCCTATCACTATGGCACAAGAATAGATCATTATAATCCTGTGTTCATGTATGTACATATATATAATTATATATAATTATATATAATTAAATATAACTAAATATAATTACACATATAATTACATATATATATATGTGATTATATGTGTATGTAGTGTACCAATTATATTGGAGCTATAGTAACCCCCAAAAGAAAGATACCATGATCACTACTTTGGTAGGGGGTCTTATCAAATTTTATTTGTTTTTTGACTTTGGGGGGGGATGGGGGATTACTAGTCCAACATGAATCCCCATTATGGCTGCTGACCCCCAACCTGGAGCTAAAACAACTCCGCCAACTCAGTATGGCTCGCCCACGATTTCGCCGGCAACAGAGAAGCCTCAGAGTTCGCGATCTTTGAGCCGTTCGTTCTCATGGATTTGGCTAAGATTCAATGTGATTCAATAGAATTTGACCAACAAACATGATGATTTCATCAAATTTTCATGGGGATGTGACTCATTTGACCAACAAAAATTTGGTGATTTCATGGGATATCTGGCAGCTAGTTTTATGGAATGTTCATGGGATCATGGGGATTTCACCCCTTCTCGACCTCAAGAGGGGAATCCATGACCTGTCCAACCATCCGTGGCTCAGGATCACCGGATGGTTGGATGGTTGGATGGTTGTCTGAGATCATCGGAAGAAACCACCAGGCTCCTATAGTTTTCTTACTTGAACTCGGGTTTTTTGCTTAAAAAAAACATCACTGGTTGGTGGTTTTTCGCCACCCCGAAAAAACATGTTCCAAACCACCAGATCATGTCAAACCACATTTATCTAGATCAAATTCCACCAGAAAATCAAATTCCACCAGAAACATCTCACACCGCCGGTTTTTTAGGCATCCAAAAAGCTGAAGGCGTCGGTGATTTTCACCGGGACCAGCCGCCCCAGAAGCTCCTGCCAAAATGCGGATGTTTCAGCCACCAAAACCATTCCAAAGAACAACATATAATGGGTATAGAATGGGTATATAAATGGATATAAAATGAATATAATGGGCATATAAATGAACATACCTTACAATGGGTATATAAATCCAGGTTCTTTGATGGATTACGATGGATTCATGGCCATGTTTTTGCCAATAAAAAAAATATTGACCATGGCGTAAGTAAGGAGTTTATAACCCCTACTCCATATATATATATATATAATATTTAACTGGGGTACAATATGAACATGGTTGTTACCCACTTACTATGCCCAGGAGTTGTACTTATCAACCCAAATAGATAGCTTAGATATGGAAATTATGTCTAAAACACAATATAAATAATTATAATACATAATATAGCCTTTGGGAACCTCTATAAATAAGAAAACAAACGGGATGTTTGGATGTGTTTTGGATAAACAAAAAATCCCGGATCATCATTGTATGGTAATTATATACCTTTGCTAATATATGATTAAATAAAAAACGTATATGATCATATATGTATCTGAAACATTATAAATATATATATATATATATATATCATGGTATATCCAGGTGTTACATAGTTTCAGTGCTACTGAAACTGCCTTGGCAATTGTGTTTTTCGAAACCTTAAAACCACAGGAAGCCAATGACAAATCTCCAACAAAATTGCTCCCAAATCTCCACCACTTTGCTAGTGCAAGGTCAAAAAAAACATCTGTGTGTTCTGACTAACCACAATGTTTTACAAAGGTTTGTTCTGACTATCAGTTTCTGACAGCTTATCTGAAAAAACTTTGCTGAATATCCGGAAAATTCTTTGGAGTTTAACTGGAGCTTGCGTCGGAACTTGTGAACAATTCCATATCCAGCATCATTTCATCTCTACTCAAGTTGTCTTACTGGGAAATCCCAAGGCTTCCTTGAAAATCACATGGCTATGGCGCCCTTGGTGAAACCGGTGAAATCACAGCAGTGAAAACCACAGCCCGATTGATGGACAACAGCTTTTGATCCATCCCAAAATGTAGAGTTTCATACCATGATATTCAATGGTAAGTGATGATGAATAGTCCTAAATTATGATGAGTCCGATTTCGGATCCGAAAAGTATCGAATCATGTAGTGTTTCAATGAATAGTCCGAAAAAGAAAATGGAAAGTGATGCTGGGTACCATCAGACACTTCCCAGCTTTCCACTATTTTTTTGGTGAAATCCAGAGACTGCAAACTGATCAATACATAAGTTATGTCCAATAATATTTCAGCATAGATCATGTATATCTGCTATTAATACATTTAGAATATCATGTAATATTCTGTATATCTGCTATATTAATACATTTACAGAATATTCAATCATATTACTAAATTCCTCATGTATGAGGTGAACATATGGATGATATCCCCACATGGCTCTATAATCAAGCCCAAAACCTATGCCGCAACGTTACATTCAGAAACTTGCGACCGATTGGGGGATGAGTCCTCCAATTCCCATCATTCCAGTGACGTCATGATGGTGCCTGGTGAACTTCCCCCATTACTTGGATAAAAACCTCAGTAAATCCCAACTAGTAATGATCATCACTAAGTACAATCAATATATATATATATATGCAGTATATAATATGTATATATATATATATATACACTATCTATCTATAATATATATATACTGTATATACTATATACTTAGAATCCCCCCGAGTCGTTTGCCGTTGCCCCATGGGCCCCATGGCCCAAAAACTCCTCCAGCTTGCCCTCCACGTGGCACAGGCGTCCATTGCGCAGGCGTCCGCGCAGACGCCCAGGACGGCGCTTCTCTGGGCCTTCGACCAGGAGCTCCATGACCTCCCGGGCTTCGGGACTCGCCATGACTGCTTGGCTCAGGGGATATCATGGGGATAGAATGTATGTTCTGATTGTTATGTATGTATATATATATATATGTTGTATGTTGTAATTATGTATGTGTGTTCTATGTATGTTATGTGTATGTGTTGTGTGCATTATACGTATATATAACATATGATATTGTCTTGATTTGAATAGACAAATGTATAGGATAGCAAAATGGGATATAGTGATATAGTGAGTTTTAAAGGGAACATTGAACATAACGCCAATAACAAAGAATAAATACAATGAGGATAAAAGTACGTTAGTATATGGATAGAGATGGATAGATAGATTTGCTCACCAGTGGTACAACAGGCAAAAATAGCTGCACAGAGAGAGAGAGAGAGAGAAAAAGAGGAAGGTATTCTGACATTATTGATTGCTTGGAGGATGTTTGCGTATGATTCATGGGGATATGTGTGCTGTGTAACGTCTGATAACCGCGATATATCTGCAAAAAAAAACAAAAAATGGTACTTGGTGATAGTTCCCTTATGAAGCATCATTCACAATGACCTCCTGGTTAGGTCTGTATAATCTAGCTAGATACTTTATATTTCCTAATCTTGTGATGGTTCGTGATGGAGTAACATGAACAGGTTATACAAACTAACCCACGGAACCGAAATTGTGAGTTTTTATTGTTTTGTCAAAGGGGAATGCAAATTGGAAAGCAAAACTCCTGGGGACAGGCCTGTCCAACTGAGAAAACCTCCGCCCTACAGATTCACCCAGGGATCGCATGCAGCAGCTCACTCTTTTACTCACTGGTCAGAAGCAAATTTCAGCCCAAGGCTATGACTTTAAGTTGCTTTTCAACAGCAAAAGCATCGAGCCGGTCTGATTGAACATGTACCACTGGCACAACCCTACAATATCTGCGGAATGTTGCAGTACAATGAACCCGCAATGTGGACACTTTGCCGCTTTTACATTTTATTCACAGGCTGGGTCCTGTCAACAAGACTTAGGGTAGGGTTTTGGCCACCTATGACTGATCTAAGCGTTTCGCGCTAGCGGTAGCGCGGCTGCCGTTTCACTTCTGGAAGACGTACAGCGTGTCCTGAGAGGACTGTTGACCTTATCCTTTGAAAATCATGCGATCATTGGCGGATATTATCTCCATCTGTCAAAGGAAGTGGAAAATGCCAACATTCAAACACCCCTGTGCAGAACTTTCAAACGCTTGATTTTCAAAACCTAGTTTTCAGCTGAAACCACAAGAATTCGACCTCCGGATCTTCAATCCATCATGAATTACCAGGATTTGGTGACGGTCAACACCCGTTGATCATCCCCTGTCCTCGATGGTCAACCGTAGATACCCTGCATAAAAGTTCAGTTGGTTCTAGTATGTTCGATGATAATCCCCAACAAAATGGAAGTTGGTAGAATTTCTTCATCTAAAATACTGGATTTATCACGTCTAAGTATAGTTGTTTGGGTTACTGGATATATCATGATATATCCACATTATTCCACATTTAAAGCAACATAATACCAAAGTACTGAAGTACTCATCCAAGGTTACGCCAGACACGATACGGGGATACCAATGGGATTGCAGCTGTGCCGTGAGTGGGGCAACTTGTACTGGTCGTACACATGTAGATACTGGTCGTGCACTGACTGGTGTCCTGCCAATCGGTAACGAAAATCCTGCAATCCGACGAGTGTCTTATTCAAATGTCAAAGAGCATTGCGATACCTGATACCACTGCTGGAAATCATCTGTAATAGTTAGATCATCCATAAACTGTTCATTGTCAATTGCTATATGTTAGTTTCTTGCAGGGTGACGCTCATGAGCGTCACCACTTCATCACATTCGACTTTTCCTCTAATTGGCCTAGAGCAGTTGTGGGAAATTGTCAACTTGTACCCAGCAATCCACCGGAATGTTGGTACATATGTCTCAATCTTGCACCCGGAATTGGTCTGTGGATGGCCCATTTCAGGGGATAGTAGTGACCTCAAACCAGTAATTTTTAAAAACGATACCTCCGGGTAATTGACCATAGACATGAACAATTGCCTGTTTGTTAATAGATGGTTTACAAATAACAAATGATGAAACAATGTGATTTTCATTGATTTTCCATAGCTTTGTTGAATTATGTTGAAGATTGTTTTCTGTGTGGTCTAGCCCAAAGCTCATTGCTGGCAATGGCCTGTTTTTTCAAGATTTGCACTTCAACATAGCCAGGTACCCAAACGTAAATCGTGGGGGGTGGCATGCGCTGATGACACATTCAGCCTTATTTGGGTTTGGGCTAACTCCCTCTATTTCCCCTCAAATTTCCCATCGAAATTCCCTCATTCAGTCTTAATTTGGACCAGAAATCCAGAGAAATCACCCAATTTCTACTTCTACCGAAACTGTCATCATTGTCCACTCATTTCCTGGCAAAATCCCAATGTTTCCCATGGCTTTTCCGATCGCTTTTCTAGCGTGATCGATCCCAAGCGTCGCACGAGGAGATTGTGAAGATTCCCGGAGCAGCCGACAGGGCACCATGGAGGAAGGCAGAACCTCCATTCCCATCCATTCCCCACGTCTTGTTTTTAGGATACCCTCTGGTTATGTCAAAATAGCTATTGAAAATGGCCATTTATAGTGGATTTTGCCCATTGATAATGGTGGTTTTCCATAGTTTTTTGTATGTTTACCAGAGGGTAACCAGAAAGATTCCAGGGCTAATCATCCCATCATCCTCCATGAATTTTGTAGGGCTAACAAAACCTCCAAGTTGGATCAAAATCCCCAGATCATCCCAGATCGAGAAAGTGGTTAAAATCACAGCTTTGTTGACCACTGGGATGATCCTCCAGGCGGTAAACGAAGCAATCATTTATAATGGGATTGAATTGTGATACGCGTATAATATATATATATATATACAAATTAAAATAATGTGTATATATATATATCTAAATAAATTGGTTATTGAACATCACTGGGATAATGGCAATATAAAACAAATAGACATGAGTAAGTGGTTAATAACCCTAGTTAGTTCAACCATTTATAGATGGTATCATCCACTGAGGAGACAACTACTATTTTTTTTGGTGAATACTGGGGGTCGAACCGGCAGATGTGAAAATTAATCTAGGGTAAACTAGGACTTGAACTAAGACACATATAAAGACACATATGACCAAAAGACAAAATAAGTATACAATGGATATTTGTTAAGGATAACTATTGGATATATATATATATATTGGTTGACCCGGTGACCTCAAACATGGTTTGTTTAGTGGAAAATCCCGAAGGTGGCGGATTTTCCAGCAATGGAAAATCCGCAGGGTAGATGTGGAAAACCAATGAGAAAATCATGGGACAATTACTTGAAATGAATGGTTTCCCCGGCCTAACCCCTTGCCTTTAATAGGTTTATATATATATATATATATATATATATATTTATCTCATAACTCCATCCCATGATAATCCTAAATTCATGCCATATCATCCCAAAACCAATGGAAAAAAAAACATGGGAACATGTCCTGTGAATATTTTATGGGTATTCCCAGTTAATGAAGGGTTTGCCCTCCAGTAAACAAACCGTTTGCGAACTGGAAGTAAAAGGTAAATCAGCAAACTAAACATCGGCAATTGTCCACACAGTACCAGAGGGTAACCAAGAAGAATTTCATTAGGAATTACATGGGATCACTTCAGGGTAACCATGAGATGAGATGATAAATCATACATACTGCAGGGATTTTGCCAGGAAAATTGGGTGGTTTTATATTAGAATGCAAAATCATGGCCTGTTGTTTTTTTTTTTAATATGTTTGCGGGATGAGATGGTCAGATGGGAGATACTTTGGGGGATATTTATACATACTTATCTTAAACTCAATGCCAGAATATATATATATATATATACCCTCTGGTTATTTAACATAGCCATGGAAAATCCCCATGTTTAATAGGTAAACCATCTATAAATGGCGATTTTCCATGGCTATGTTAAATAACCAGATGGTATATATCATTACTGTGGCTTCAGCACACAAAAATAGGGGCAGCTTATACCAAAAATGTTAACATGTTTAAATTGACAGCGGGAAGATGTGGGCTTTCACCACATCATGTGGGGTGCAAAAGAAACACAATGCTGACGTATGGTGTCCTGACATGATTGCGTTCACCATGTGATTTTGGGGTAGCGTATTGTGAGACCCAAATGAAGCAATAGTGGATCATCTTCCGTCCAGTTAACAAAGATCATGATGTAACATACCACAACTTTTGCAGGAAGATAACCGGGTGTGTATATCTCTAAATATATATATATATACAATTATGTATATAATGTATATCTATATATGTATATATTGTATATGTGCAGCATGCATGTTCATATACATGTACTTATACATGTATAATATGTGTATATATATATGTATGACATGTATATAACATGTATACCATTGCTATGTAAACTTAAAAACTGCAGGACTATCCCAACAAAAATCACCAAGCGGGTCATGGACTGAGGTCATGAATTCTTACATATGTTCTACTGGTTGGTAGTTAAAAACCCATGCCAAAAACAAAAAATGGTTTGAAACAATCATGCAAAACAGGGTGAAACAATGTGAAACAACATATTTGTGCATATATTTATATCATATTCTTTATCTTGTATAATTAAATATATATATATATGTATATATACGTACTAGTTTTATATGTATATATGTTATATATTTATGTTAATGTTATATATGTCACAGTTGAAAACACTCTGGCCACCCCGCTGGACGTATGGCAATTCCAAGGCACCGATTGGCAATGCCTCAGAGAGGATGCCATCTTGGCTCACGTTCATGTTAGGAGACCTCACACCTGAAACCGTGCCGGTGGAAACGAAGCGAAAACCCATAGGAAAACCATAGGAGAATGGTGAGTGAACCAAACAAGAATAGTATGAAGGATTTCATCGGATTTCAATGGGATTTTTGGTGCTTTTTTTGTGCTTTATGATAAGTTGACGCACAGAAGTTGGTTAGCTAGGCTTGATTAGGGTGATGTTAACTATAGTACTCATGGGTTTATACACCAGCATCACAAAAAGACACCTGCCATGGTTTTTTGTATGCTGGAGGTGAAGTTCCCTACTGGCTGAATCTCCGTTTATTGCCGAGTCTCCATTTTATTGCTAGCAAATGTTCTGCATGTTTTGCAGGTGACGTTTCTGCTCATGTTGCGGCAGGGGGCCCCAAAGTTGAAAACTAGAGTAAAATTGCTCTATACCCTCTGGTAAACATACAAAAAACTATGGAAAATCACCATGTTTGATGGGATAATCAACTATAAATGGCTCATTTTCAATAGCTATTTTGACATAACCAGAGGGTAATCCCATCAACTCAAAGTCGTTCCATATATCCAACCTGCAGTTTGCATCTGATCATTTGCCCTGTGTGAAGCTTATCCATCCACTGGTTCATCCCACTTAGTGGGTCCAAAGGCGAATGAAGATGGATTTCCTGGGGTGAACCACCAAGTACGCTAATCTAAGGAAAAAACAAATACTAACATAATTCTGCTATCCATTCAAATATTTTACATAAATATATATATATATATAAATTATATAGATAGAAATAAATAGAGTACTTATTACCCACTTTCCCATGAATGTCCCAGGATCCGCAAGCAAAATCCCCGAACCTTCCCATAATTTTCCGACCCGCCGCCGTGCCTTTATAGCCTGGCGAGGATTGTGGTGGGTGTATGATAGGGACAAAAGTGGGAAACCAACCATAGGAATGAAACTGCAAGACGGGTAATTTTATGGCATGACATTGATGATCATGGGGAAGTTACAATAAGTATGGATACGTATACTAAGACCATCCATGCTTAATATTGCGAGATTGAACCATCAAATATGGACATTCTTCAATGGATATCAATCTTGCTCATTATGGTTCATGAGGTAAACTCAATGCCATATGCCATAGGCATCCATAGGCCATGAACCATACCCAAGTGGTGTTTATGAAAACGGATACACTCCTATTGAAAGGAGGATGCCAAAGGACTCCCAAATGATCGTCTAATTACAAAGGATTTGTTTCGTATTGGGTTTACCGCACTACCCACAAATTCAACAGCCTAGGAGGCTACTTGGGGTTGCAGTTCCAGTTTATCAGTTTTAAGTGGAAAAATCACTATAGTTTTGAGTTATGGCCCCATCTCCCAACGTTGTAGGGGTGAACTTACCATGCTTGCAGCCATGTGTAGCTTGAGACAAACCCATATCATCCCATATTATCATATTGCCCATTTGTTTGGCAATTCCCGATATATAATTATATATGCCCTCTTGTAGCTATGGGTCAAGACCCTGGTACCCTACCCTCAAATCGATGGTTAATGAATGTATATTCCTCCAGTCATATTTTTGGGTTTCCATAAATAGGGCTACCCATAAATAATCTATTTAAAGATGAATTTTCCCTCAAAAAAAACATCCAAATTTTAAGGGAAATCCCCAAACTTCGGAAATCCCCATATGGTCACAATAGGGGACTTTACCCTCTGGTTATGACTAACATAGTACCATGGAAAGATCCACCCATTTTTAATAGGTAAACCATCTATTTCGATTAGGGCCATCTATACCATGGCTATGTAACAAATAACCAGAGGGTATATCCATATTAATCCCATTCTAAACCACTATTCACCCATTATCAGCCACTACTAATGGAAACTAACCATATGATTCTCCATGAAATCACATGAAATCCCCATTTTTCTTAGGTACATCACCATTTTTGTTGGGGATTTTGATCCATCCCAATGTTTGATTTCTCACAGTCTAAAAAAGGCGCCCAGCTGTTGATCGTCGACCAACAGTGTCATAAAACGAATCGACGAAGCTAGAACAAACAGTATTCGCAGTAGATTTCCCACATGGTAGATTAAATTGTGTGTACATATGTATATACATATATATATATATATATATATGTGATAATATATAGTGTACGTATATAATTATATATATGTGTATTATAAAGAAAATGTCAGCTTGAGCAAAGCCAAGCAAAGGTCTATTGCAGCCCACGTCCAAAACCCTTCAATCCCATTTGCACCCAGTAAAACACATGTTGAAGCACAATTGAATCCATCAAAATCAATCAAAGAACACAATCCAATTCAAAACATCTCCATCTAGAAGCCCTTTGACATCTCATTTAAGCCTACAGTAATAACTTATAAACCCTACAAGGTCGGCCCCCCGAGTGACAAGTTGGTTTATAAACTCTGTAAACTACATTAAACTATAATTGTAGTTATAATTGTAGTTATTATATGCAGAAAAAAAAACAAAATTGGCTTCATTATGCAAAAAAAAATACGTTTGAACATATTTTGCGTGGTCATTATTATTTGGAATCCCCAAATGAAGATGCACGGATATATAATGCAGCCATAAGCAGAACATTTTAGGTTGCGACATGGACCCGAACGGCTACGCCCACGCCCTGCGTTGACCTTTGACTAGTTTTCATTGCAGCTTACGGCTGGGAAAAAAAAATACTGCATATACCTATATTAGTAGCCTATATAATAGAAAAAAATATGCATCAATATCCATCAATATCCTAACACAAAGCCGAGTTGACGAAGTGAATATCCATCAATATCCATCAATATCCATCAATATCCTAACATCAATACCCACCAATATCCTAACATAAAGTCCATCAATATCCATCAATATCCATCAATATCCTAACATCAATAACCACCAATATCCTAACATAAAGTCCATCAATATCCATCAATATCCCTTCCATATCCTAACACAAAGCCGAGTTGACGAAGTGAATATCCATCAATATCCATCAATATCCATCAATATCCATCAATATCCTAACATCAATACCCACCAATATCCTAACATAAAGTCCATCAATATCCATCAATATCCATCAATATCCTAACATCAATACCCACCAATATC
>Ga0126342_10000471_pt1 | contig 43863 bp, 29 predicted proteins | sample Cyp1metagenome_FD_92528 | JGI IMG/M metagenome (GOLD analysis project Ga0126342, IMG submission 92528) | Coral microbial communities from Lord Howe Island, Old Settlement Bay, Australia - Cyphastrea 1 metagenome | ecosystem: Host-associated > Invertebrates > Cnidaria > Coral ...
CAGTGTGCAGTGTGAGGTGTGGAGTGTCGAGGGAAGGACACGGTCGGGACAGGTTGTCTTTGAACTATAGGTCATTTATTTTTGGGAAACTTCCGCCGCCGGCTTGCCCGGGTCTATGTTAACCCTGATGACCGTCCACTCCCAAGTCCGTAACCCTCGGATGATGTCGGGTCGGAAGACACCAACAAATCATGTAGGGTGAGTCATCGGGTACGGTATGATTTTTCCGGGTAAACATCACTTCCCAAGTACACTTCCATGGCGCCACTGACGTTCCTCCTGACAACGCGGCCATCTTGGAATGGGGACTCGACGCTCCATTTACCCCACAAGACCGGCCGCCGCTCGCCATCGCGATGATTGCTACATTGGACGGCGTCTGCAGTTTGCGACGATACAGGCTAGTGATAGCCCAAAAGTCCAAGCTACGACTGGCTCCCCATGTCGCCATGGCTCTGTCCTCTCAGTCGCCGGAACATCGTCTCACTGCTAGTGGATTTTTCCCATGTCACCGATGCGCAAGCATGGTCGACGGATGGGCTGCGGAAAACGACATCGAGCCAAGGTGCCGCTGTGAATGATGACGATGCCAATTAGATCCAGTAGCATCCAATAGAGAAGAATCGGGCACGAGTCTGCAAAGCTTCTGCGGCCCAGTTATTGCCTGCAGTGTCAATGTATTTGAGGAACTTTATTGTGGCTAGTCTGTGGTTGTGAGATCTTGACGGGAGCGGAGCATGGATTATGACTTTCCCATCATATTTCCCATCATATTGGGAATGTCATCATCCAAACTGACGAAGTCCATCATTTTTCAGAGGGGTAGGTGGCTCAACCACCAACCAGATTGGGTTGGTGGACCCCTGGTGAATGCGGCCATGTTTTAATCCAGATATGGTGGCAATCCATATGAATCCATTTCTGAATTCCATAGAAATATCCATGGCTTCATGGTTTTCCCTTATATTTTCGACCATGGCTTTTGTTGGCTCCCAGGTTTTTTTCATAGAATCATAGAATCCCCGTTTGGCTTTGCCAAGATTTTTTTCAGTGGATTTTCCCGGTTTTTGAAGCCATATCAAGTCCATAGGGATGAGCGAACTCCGATTGAAAAGAAAAGAATCCGCGGACGAAGCAGGAGACCTTTGAAGATGAATTCTTGTGTGTTGAACCAACAAACATGTGGGTTTGTCTGTTCTTTTGGTACACCTCCTTTCTTTCCGCATTTTTGTTGGCTAATTTCAGCAAAAAACGGGAGAATGTAATATAATTAACCAATGAATTTTGGGGGCTTTCCCGGGTTTCCCCAAAATTTTCAGACCCCATGTGTTGCTCTTTTCCGACGGGACCAGACTGTTCTTTTAAAAGGTGCATTGACCTTCGCTCGAAGCTGCCGACAGATTTGCCTCTTTGGTGCCTCGGAATCCCATGGGATGATGTAAATATCCATGGCTTCATGGGTTTCGATGGTTAATTGTGGTTTGAACCATGGTTGGAATGTTTCCAGAGGTTAAAGATGGTTAATGATGGTTAATGATTGTTATCCATGGTTAATACTAATTAATATTGGTAAATCCCATTAAAATTGGTTAATAGTGGTTAATCATAGTCAGTAATGGTGATTAATGGATGACTGATGATTAATGTGAGTAAAACAATGTCATTTTTACCACCCATGACTGGGAATGGTAACCATACCACCTATAAAAATGGTGATGACTGGGGGATGGTTTATGACATTGTTTTAACCACATTACTTATAGCATCTTATAGCAAGTATACTATAATTGGGTTAAGGGTTTCCAATGATTGTACAATAGTAACCTTAGGCGAGTTGGTATTTTGCCACTATGATGTTTAGGGTTCGCTGAATGGGCATGGTTCAAACTTCTACGGGAACACCAAAAAGTGGTTCTGATTTGACGCTAAGAGTCACCGAGAACGAAATGGCTGCGAAGCAAGGTTAACCCCGGATTGATGGTGGCCCCCCAGCTGATTAATGGTGGGTTCCCTTAAAATCGTGATATTTCCCGATAAATTCTATGGTACCCCAGCCGGCATGAGTTCACTTTATATACGGTGAAACCAGTGAGCTACGAAGGCGGGCTAGAACCAACAAGAATGGATGATCAATGGGAATGCTGGTTGGTGCCTTGGAACGTGCATGGATTATGACTTTCCATATATTGGGAATGTCATCATCCCAACTGACGAACTCATATTTTTCAGAGGGGTAGGTATACCACCAACCAGTAATGGATGATCAATGGTTATAATTCATATAATATACCACTGTATCTCCAATATATCTGGGTGAATTTCATCACGCCGGAACCCTGTTCTCCCGAAGCCTGGAGTCATGGTGAATGTATAGGGCAATCATACCAAATAGCCGAACTATTCAGGTTCGTGAAATATTATAATTTGCCCAGATATATTGCACCCATCATATTTTTGATGATTTATGATGGATCTATGATGATCTGAAACATGAAACATTGGGATTCTACCTGATATTATATGAACAAATAATGAGCTTATATCGGGGGGAGATAATCAATGGAATGGGGTGCCTTCTAAATGGGGCGTGGATAAAAATGATGATCCCCCCAAAATGGATTGCTTAGTATTGAACAAATACATGGGGGTGTCCTAAAATAGGGCTACCCTTAGTTATCATCCATTTTAATCATCGGATTTTCCATGAAATTTGCCTCATCCAGCTAGTTGGGTACCCGCATTTGCGGAACCACCCAAGGGGATGATGCTCCCAAGTGACTGAATTTTGTGGGTGGGTCACCAAAGCCACACCTTGGAGCGTTGGAGCTTCAAACTACAATAATTACTCTGAAACTATGCCACAAGCGTTGTTAGTTATAGTTTGAGGAGTGGCATAACTCAAAACTCGTGACAAAACTGCCTACTCTGAAGCGAAACTTGGAAACTGGGAAACTCTTAAACTACTCGAAATACCATCAGTTTGGGGAACAGATTTGGAAGTATCCCCAAGCTTGGATTCCTTGGATGGTTAGTTTCATCCTTTCCTTTTTTGCTATTTTCAAAAAAATATTGAACATAACCATATTTGAAAACGCATATTTTAGTGTTGATCATCCAATATTTTTCAAAACATCTTTGGAATGGCTTGAAAGCACCAACCAGCTGAAAATACAACCTATTAATCTAGTTTCATCAGTATATATCACTGGTTGGTGATTTGGAACATTTTTTAAGACTGTCCATATATTGAGAATAATAATCCCAACTGACTTTCATATTTTTCAGAGGGGTTGAAACCACCAACCAGATAACCATCGCCAGAAAAAGATTTGCCACACCGAAATGTGAGGTGATCAACAACAGCTTCGGCCAATCTTGAAGAATCAGCTTGCCGAGGCGTCAAAAAATGTCGTGAGATCTTCCCCTCGGAAAAATGGCTGAAATGTTCTGGTGAGACCCGATGATCAATGGGAACCATCTGGGAAAATTGTAGGAACATCTGGGATAGTATTGGGATCATACAGATATAATATAGTAACACCAAGCCCATTCAATTGGGTGACATTGGGTAAGACATGAGGTGATTTGTACTAGCATCCAAATGCAATGTCTGGTTTACCACATGACTCGTAGCCGCCAAACAAATGTGTTGGATCTATGAACTTCGTCCCTTTCTGGCGGTATCTTCATGAAGGGATGGAGATGGGTCAAAATCTGATTGGCTCCCTGTTTTTGGGTTTAACATGGTTTAACCAGCGTGAAGCCCAATTTTGAGTTCAGGCTCAATTTTTAAATAGCTACTGTACCAATATTTTTCCTGGCTAAGCCGCCCCTTGGATTTCAGCGTTTTAATCCTCTTGAAGCCGCTGCAAGGCCAAGGGTATGGCCGTGAGTCTCTTCGAGCGTCTGGCGCTGACGCATGAGCCACAGTTCTTGGCCATTCAATACCGAGCCTTGTGAACTATGGGATTCAATGTGGGGATGATGTAACCAATATGACAGGTGTATATGCATATATATATATATATATTAGATGTGTATATGTATATATGTATATGTGTATATATAGTATATATATATATATATATATGTATGTGTATATGTGTATATACAGTATATACAGTATATATATATATATGTATGTGTATATAATTGTATATGTGTATGTATATGTGTGTATATATATATTAATTAATATAGCGTAGAGCTTCGCAGACCAGCAATGCTGTAAAGGCTCAAATGATAGAGCGACAGTGCATCTTGGAGGGGCGCTTTGATCCCGGTGTCGTTGTTGTTGTTGTTGTTGTGTTGTTGTTGTTGTTGTTGTTGTTGTTGTTGTTGTTGTTGTTGTTGTTGTTGTTGTTATGTTGTCGTTGTTGTTGTTGTTGTTGTTGTTGTTGTCGTCGTAATTCTTCCCTTGTTGTTGGCACCATAGCTGCCATAGCTGCAGCATGTTAGCGATGAAATCTCTATTCCGACGGTGTTTGCCGGTGCGGACTTTCGCCCAAAGATTCATTGGACACACCTTAAGGAGATTTAGGGTCGTTTCAATGTTCATTTGGGGTTGGTTTGGAGTTTATTTAGTGTGGCTTTAAGGATTTATGGTTTATTTTAAAGGTTGGTTTCGGGTTTGTTCCTTTTAACTTTAGAGAGTGAACAGGAACAGAATAATCATCTCAACGTATTGCAACATCACAAGTTCCAGCTGCAAAATGCTGCTCGTAGAAATATTATGCTCAACAACCAAAGAAGGACGGATTCGAACATGTAGGAAAACTGGTTGGTGGTTTGGAACATTTTTTATTTTTCCATATATTGGGAATTTCATAATCCCAACTGACGAACTCATATTTTTCGGATGGGTTGAAACCGCCAACCAGATTTCAATTTTCAGCAAATACCATGTAAACTACGGATTTTACCTCCCAGATGCTGCAGCTACCGTGCAAAGTACAGATGCTGGCTCCAACATGCTGTAACTTTGCGGCAAATGGGAAATTCAAGCAAAATGCTGCACATACCATGCAAATTGCAGATTTAACTCCGAAATGCCGAAAATACAGGCGAATAAAGATTTGAGCTTAAACATTAATATATATATAGATATATCTATATAATATATACACACATACTTGGGTGCAAACTACAGTCTAGCTCGTCCACGTGGCTGCGAAAATGCGCTAAAAAATACCGCCGCATTTTCGGAAGATTCAAGGTCCAACATGATGCGAATGCCGTCCAAATATTCCAACTATTAAATATACAAGGTGGTGCCCCCGTTCGATAGCTAAGTTGGTGCACATAACTCCAATTTTTCTATGGGTTTTTGTTGGTGATATATCTATAGTTAATGAGATTATAAACCAACTTACATCACTGGGGGGCACCACCTTGTACTAGTAAATCTATCCAAAACGCAACAAATAGCAGAGACAAATTGGGGACGTGATGCATTGGTGTTCCAAAATCAAATGAACGCTGTTTGGCGTTCCAAGAGCGTCTTTTGGTGTTGTAAAATGATCGCTCTTTGGTGTTCGAAAATGAGCTGTGTCCCGTTTTTGCTGCTTCAATAATCCATTTTATGGTCCCAAATATGTGGTTGCATCCTCTACATCCACCATGTTTAATATGAACTGGGGAATGGATTACCCATATCATTGGATCCCAAGAAAATCCAGCATAGATAATGTAATATATATATATATACCCATATATCTATGCTACATTCCCATACATGTAACATATATATCTATATATATATATATATATATATTCCCACAATATAGCATTACATATCACATATCCCACATATTCCCATGATATCCCTACGATTTCCACACTTTTTCCCCAGGAATGACTCCGTCCATCAGCAGTTTCCCGTCTCATCAGTTTTACCAAGGCTGGGCCGCGGTGAGAAGTTGGCCATGAAAATGGTCATAGAACTAAGCTGTAAACCAAGATACACAGTGATTTTTAGTGAATTTTTCAATGAAATAAACCAAGATTAAACCAAGATTAAACCAAGATTAAACCAAGATAAAGAGTGATAAAGTGGATTTTTTAATGAACCGATGATACATGATTATATTATGGCCATATGGCCGACATTTGGGATACCTCTGGGCGGCATCACAAAAACTTACGTGGAACGAAAAAAAATCGTGTTGAACCATGAAACTTTGGGGTTGAACTAGAGAAAACATGGGTTCTTCTGGTCATAATAGCTGGTTGGTGGTTTGGAACATTTGGATTATTTTTTTCCATATATTGGGAATGTCATCATCCCAACTGACGAACTCATATTTTTCACAGGGGTAGGTATACCACCAACCAGTAATTGCGTGTTAGTGGGAGTTTGAATGCGATCATCAACCAGATCTTTGTTTCATGGCAGATCTGTACTGAGAGGACTGATACTTGTTTGATTGTGATTCAGATTGATGGATTCACCACCCAACATGTTCGAACTATGTCAGAGAACCCATGGTAGTCAATCTGGCGGTTGTTGATATGAGTTAGTCTGAAAATGGTGTATACCCCTAAATTGCCATTTCAACAGGGAAAATGTTGACAAACCATCAAAATTTCCCCCTACATTTTCAGAAAAACCCATACAATACTTTTTTGATATTCCAGCTGGCCATGCTCAACGCCTGGCTGAAGTATAGCCACGTCACAACAAAAGCGTCGCTGAAATCATTGTAAGGATTGGGGGCAATCATCCTAAAATGATCTAATTTTACGTTGATGAATTACTATAGTTTAGCCAGATTTTTGGTTGTGAACACCCCATATTTTGTGCAGAACCTTTATAACTTCTGTTGCTTGATCCAGCGAGAATGGCTTGGCCGTTCGCTGTCCATAGCAGGCTCTGGTTTGCTTGAGGTGTTTTTTTATTGCATGTTCCAAAACATTGAAATCCATTGTTTGTTTTTTCGGACTCTACTTAAAACTGGTTGGTGGTTTGGAACATGACTTTTATGACTTTCCATATTTTGGGAATGTCATCATCCCAACTGACGAACTCATATTTTTCAGAGGGGTAGGTATACCACCAACCAGTAAAATATTGTATGTTATATCAATTATCCAGAAATATCCCATGATATGAAACGCTATCATCCCATGACATATCTGTTTTTTCCCGTTTTTTTTAAATTCCAAATTCTAAAAATCTATAAATCATTAATCATCAGTCTATTATAAATAATCCATCTATTATAATCATTACAGCCTATTATCTATAAATATTATATATCACCGTTAAATTAACAAATTCCAAATTCCATGCTTCCAAACCTCCAAACAGTTCACGCGAAAAGGCCGTTTGCTGGATGATGTTTCAACGGAAAGAACGCCTACCTTGCTGCTTCATCCCATAGAGGCGTGCGCGCTTTTGACAAACGGCGACGGAACATGGCGAGCAATTTATTGGAGCACCCTTTAGATGATGGTTAATGTCAACCCTGGATTAATAAACCCCTGGGCTGTTTAATTGGGAGGGTATCATTTAAGTATTAGATTATGACTATTGGAGGAGTACCCCCCTAATTAATAAACCATGGTTTATTAATCCGGGGTTGACATTAAACAAATTCAGAGATTGGAAACCTACAAGGTGGTGCCCCAGTTCGATAGCTAAGTTGGTTTATAACTCCAATAACTATGGTTTTTGTTGGTGATATATCTATAGTTTTCATGGGATTATAAACCAACTTATAACTGGGGGGCACCACCTTGTATGAAAAACATATGTTGATCTGAATTCCCTATGGAATTGGATGATGGGACAATTTACAGGAAAAGCCTGTATTTGATGGTAAAAACCCATGGGTTTCCGGTGAAGATTTTCCCGACTAAACCAATCCATTGATTCCCAAGTTCTTTCATCATTTTTCAATGATTTTGAATGATTTCAATTGACCTCAAATCAAGCTTCAGGCTTGGAATGTGTCATTCTGTCGTCCATCCCTGTGCCGATTTGTTGTTCAGTTGTGTATGTTGTTCCTTGTTGAATGAACAAATGGGGGTTTCCATAAATGGAGGTAAAATGGATGATTTGGGGGTACCCGTATTTCAAGAAATCTTCATATGGACAAAGGGAAGTTGCCAACCAGAATGGGAATGTGACCAAACGTTATATCACTGACAAAAATGAAACAAAATCAACAATAGAGTTGATAGCACTGGTAGAGCCAACAATAATGATGATAAGTCTGCAAAACCAGCGAGATTTTGCCAGCTTCAAACATGTCGTTTCCATCTCAAGATGGGCTTTTATAACTTTCATTTTCTGCATGTTGATATATCCAGGCCAGACATTTTTAAATGTTGCAGGGTATTTAAGATAGTCCATGATATAATAAAAATCCCTATCAAGCTTTTCCCACGATATAAATACCGTATCCACATGATATTCCCCCATCACATCCCCATAAAATCAATGGCCATTTCAGGTACCTAACTAGAGGTACTGTACCACCACAGAAATTGGAGGTGTCCCCTGAAATTTAGCTCTCATGTGTGGTAGGCACCTCTAATTTTTGGCTTCCATCATATCCCTGATGTCATAACTTATGGTCGGACATATATCCCTTATATTTATTCATGGTCTGAAATAGATAAATATAAATGTATATGATGTATATGTATATGATGTATATGTATATGATGTATATGTATATGATGTATATGTATATGATGTATACGTATATGTATATGTATATGTATATGTATATGTATATGTATATGTATATGTATATGTATATGTATATGTATATGTACAGTATATGTATAAGTATAAGTATAAGTATATGTATATGTATATGTATATGTTTATGTATATGTATATGTATATGTATATACGGTCAAAAATCAATGGCAATTTATGGTGGCTTCTTCTGCTGATCTCTGGCTGCTCCAGGAGCGGTCTCTGGCTATGATGGCTTGGGATCTGGGATCTGAGGGCGCCTGGGTGTAAATATGATGGGGATTGTTAGACATGATGGGGAAATGGCATACAATTTGATGTACAGTAACTATCATATGGGTCTGTCTGAAAATGAGGATACTCCAAGAATGGCTAGGAAAAACAGGGAATATCATGATCAACCAGAGGATTCGCGGGTACCATATTTTCAGACCCAGATCAGTGTCATGGAGTTGATTGGATTTTCGTCATGTGGTAAAAGCAGTGTCATAAACCTCCAGTTTTTGGAGGCTTTATACTACCCTCTGGTAAACTAACATAGCTATTGAAAATGGCCATTTATAGTGGATTTACCTATAAAAAATGGTGATTTTGCATAGCTATGTTAGTTTACCGGAGGGTACCCACTTTGGGGATGGTTTATCGTTGGGTGACTACCACCTGCCGAAAGGCACTCCTGGAAGTCACAGTGGAAACACAAAAAAAAATCGCATCTTTAGAGGATTACGAAAAATGGAGGTTTCCTGAAATAGGGGTACCCCTAGTTATCATCCATTTCTAGATGGGATTTTCCATGAAATAAACCATCGATTCTGGGGATCCACCATGACTATGGAAACCTCGATCTATGGTGATACAATGTGGATATATTGGGAGATACCCTCTGGTAAACTAACGTAGCTATTGGAAATCACCATTTTTAATGGGAGAATCAACTATTTCTATGGCCATTTTCAATAGCTATGTTAAATTACCAGAGGGTAGAACTGACAATATCCAGGCAGTTTCAAAAGGAATGGTTGATGAGTATGGACAGGAAGAGGCTTGTACCGCCCAACATCTTGGGCGTTCGGAATGCTGTAATCATCACAGATGTGGATAAACTGAGAATGATAAATGGGAAATGATTATTTCCTTTTTTTATGGGGACACTGTCTTCTCACATAGTGTTGAACCTGCAATTTTGACGGACCAACAATCTTTACCCCGTGACCCAAACGACATCAAACCACCAAAATGATGAGAACGAACACTTGTTTTTGTTTTTTTCGGTGCCCCTAAAGAATGCCAACCAAAAACCGCTGTTTTGAACGGGCTAAACACTTGGCCTGGATTTCCAGCAATGGACACAGCGAGTGGGACGCATCCGTAGACGAACGAAGGAAACCCCAAATTCCCAAAACTGATTGATTGTAGAAGAGAAAAGCAATGAATGCGCCACCACTTTTGGGCAACTCCACTAATCGATTCTTTAGCTTCTTCCGAAAGCATGCAGTTTTCAGAAACTGCACTGAATATTCTGGTGATCACTCATTAGTAGAAATGGAGTGAAACACCTCAAGTATATTACCGCATTTGTGGGTTGTATCCTGGTGGCTGATGAACCCCTTGCAACCTTAGGGTTGCTTGGGTTTCCATGTCAAATATGGCCATGGGTCAAAATCTTGCTTCCCCACATTTTTCCCCACCAGAAGCTAGCCAGTTTTTCCATCGGAAACACCTCAGTTAACCATCGCCTTTTGGATAATTTTCCTGGAGTTTCTCCATGTTTTCGTCGTTGAAAACGAGGTGAGCGGGTCAGCTACACGCGGACGGTGGAGAGCAGCGCAGGGTCCAGGGTGAACGACTGGGAGGTGGATCTGCACAGAATGGATTCATAGAGGGATGATTCAATAGATTGATTTAATGGTGATTTAATAGTGGTTAATGGGGATTAATGGGGATTAATGTTATCCTATCTGGTTGGTGGTTTGGACCATGAATTCTATGACTTTCCATATATTGGGAATAATCATCCCAACTGATTAATGTTTTTCAGAGGGGTAGGTATACCACCAACCAGAATAGATTGGGGAATCTATAATAATTAGGAAATATATTTGGAAATATGATGAATCTATACTATATAGGAAATATGAATACCATAAGTATGAATGGTTGATAGGGATTAATAGGGATTAATATAGAGTTTACCAGTATGGTGATCTATTGGGCAATACTATTGGGAGATCTGCTATAACTACTGGGATCGATTGGGAATTAACCAACAACGATTGGGATATCTATGGCATATAAAGTGCATAGTATAGTATATCAGTATTGTATATTAGTATTGCATATGGGGGTTTCCATAAATATGGATACCCCCAAATGGATTGTTTATTTCATGGACAATGCCATCTGGAAATGGATGATAACTAGGGGTACCACTATTTCAGGAAATTCCATATGGTGATTTGAAATGGTGATTGGACATTTTTGTTCAAGATTGAAAACAATTCCTTTGAATGACTATTGACAAAATATGAATGTGCTTGATAGGGATTCATAGGCGTTAACAGGGACTTACCAAGAGATATGGGTTTCAAGACCATGAATAATGGGATTTCATGGGATTTAATGGATGATTAATAAGCAACACTAGTAACTTAATGGGTTTTCATAGGGCGAAAATTAGCCATAGCGATTTATAACCATTGATGAAGCATCAACAAGAGGGAATGAGATTTACTTGGGATCTAATGTAATATATTTGCCAAGAAAATTGGGATTCATTTTCCACGAATAATGGGATTTCATGGGATTTAATTGATGATAAAGCACGAACTATTGATTATATAATCAACAAAAAAGAAGGTAATGGGGTTTAGTGTGATTTCATGTGGGATTAGTGACCACTGATTCACCAACAATAGGGACTTGATGTGATTTTATGGGTATGTAAATGATAGGATATATAACCAACCAATCATCATAAAATGTTTAAAAACAACTGTTGATGGATGATTTTTTAGCGGCTTATCCTACCCGATGGCTGATTGGGATTATCATAGTCCAATGGCAATCCCTATTACCAGGCAAGAGGGTTTTGAACATTGCTGAAATGAGGATACCTTAAAACCTGCGACCCCAAAATATTGAGGAATGAAGACCCGGCAATACTATACCAGCTAGTTTGATGTGAACTACAGGGTAACAGGGTTGACCCACCCGCAAATGGGGATTCCATAAGCGAATCTGTGGACTTCAACAAGAAACATGGTTGTTTCTTATGGGATGTCATGGGAATAATACCATCTTGCTTGCGGGCATTCGATGCAGCCCGGGTGCTTTTTTTTTTTCTCGGGAATGTGGAACGGTCGCAGATCACGATCATGATATGTATGTATATATATAGAATATCCCATATATTTGATATTCCCATGATATTCCTGTATATTTCCCATATATTTTCCGTATATCTGCCCTTGAACAGGCACAGCGTGTGGTTGAGCTGGCTCTCATGTTGACATCTCGAGCAGGACCGCAGGCGGTTGGGATTCTATGTGGCTCGGCAGCATTTCTGGGTCGAGGTGTGTCTTAAAATGGGGTAGACGAAATATAACCTGTTTATACTGTGGCTGGAAACAATCCTGCACGAGTTGGTAACTAATGGTAACTATGGTAACTATGAACCACCGTAAATAGTGGGATTATCATGGGATAAACATCCACAGTATGTTGGGGTTCAGAAACTATTCGGGAATTATTCATCTACCATTTTTTCACAACACATGAACTGGGAATCCCTGAAAATTCCACCTAGATCACCAGGGGTTTTTAGTATGATAGTGACGTCCCATTAACCAACCGACTGGGGGTCATAATAAAATCATCCCAGGCATATGTCAATGGGAATATCCCCACAAAATATGGCCTTATATATATATATGGTACAGTACCTCCATTTTAGGGTCCTGAAATTCCCATTGAATATGGGTATACCCAATAATCGACTCCAATTGAAGATGGTTACCCTCTGGTAAACGTTTACATAATTATGGAAAATGCCCATGCTATTAATGGGTAAATCCACTATTTGCGACTGGGCCATTTTCAATAGCAAACTGTTGACATAACCAGAGGGTTTCATGGCATTGGGTTCCCTCATCACTTGATATCCAGGGTTTATTGGGTCAAATTTGAAGACCGGAGACCACAGATTGGAATGTCTCTTCTTAGTAGTGTATATATATATACTGGTTGGTGGTTTGGAACATGTTTTATTTTCCCCAATAGTTGGGATGATGATCCAATCTGACTTTCATATTTTTCATGGGGGTTGAAACCACCAATTCGTGTATATATATATATGGATATATATATATAACCACCTGGCTACATGGCTGGTATAGCTGGATGTTGATTCCATTTTTTTTGGGCAGGTTTTGACACATTCCCATCTAAGTATTGGGGTACTAAATTTTGACTCATACCCATCTAGCAAACAATGGAGCTTCGCAGACAAACCTGGGGGGTTAGCTGGCAAAGACGGGCTTTGAATCGCTGCAGATTCATAGGGATATAGTATATAGTGAATAGTCGATGGGGATAGATTCAGCGCATGTAGCGTGTGGTAATTTGACATAGCTATTGAACATGGCCCATAGAAATAGTTGATTTACCCATTAAAAATGGTGATTTTCTGTAGCTACGTTAGTTTACCAGAGGGTAACTGTGTAACCAATAGCAATTGGGAACTTTCATCCCCAAAGGCTGGTTGACTGAGTCAACACACACGGTGTATCACCAACGCACACGGGCTCTCACGCAAAAATATGTGCTACCCTCTGGTAAATGTTTACATAATTATGGAAAATCACCATGCTATTAATGGGTAAATCCACTATTTCTATGACCATTTTCAATAGCAAACTGTTGGTTTACTAGAGGGTAGCAGAACCAATGACCAGGTGAAAATATGGTGAAAATTGTGGTGATTTGGTGAAAATATGTGTCACAGGCAACTCCAGCATTACAATCAACCAAATACTTCCAAGTACCCAGCTGAACATAAAGGGATCACTGCCCGTAATCAACATGGCTAAGTCGGCTAAGCGAAAAACCCATGATTTATGGATGATGTTCCCACTTTTCAATGCTCTTTGATTTCGGTGATCCCAGCCATGTTTTGATGAAACCAGAAGCTCAGGATTTTTTTTTTTGCATGTATCTCCTGGGATCTCATTTTCTCCATTTTTCATGAGGCATGACTTATGAGGCGTTTTCCCTCTGTGTCAAGCATGGCGATTTCTGGAAAATCCCTGTGGCCTAGCCATGGAGGCGTTTAGTTGGCTGGGAAAGTCATCGAACTTTTCCATGGAAAATTTCCCAGCTATCAATGTTTAAACCGGCGCGTATACTCAGCGGATTTCTGGGCAAATCTATTATTTCTGTGGCATGGAACTGTTGAACTTCGACCCACAATTTACAATGACATGCAGATTTTAGCTGAAACAGCCACTAATTGTACACCCATTGTGCACCTGTTGGCTGGCTGGAATTTGATGCGCAGTCATGGTGCCACCAACTAAAAGAAATAAGTTTTAGTTTGGCTTGTAAGTGGGTAACTGTTATGTAGAAACATCATATCTGACTAAAGGTTCGGTCCTGGAAGGGATGTGTAAGTCTAGGGTCAGCCATTATCACAACAATCTAGGCTGTTCTTTGCACATGATTGGTAATGTCAACCTCGGATGAATAAAGCCTGGTGTATTCATACATAGGAGCTACCATTTGGACTTGGAATTATTGATTGTCACTATTTTGTGGACCCACCCTATTAATGTACAACATATATGTTTACATCACTCGAGCACAATCTAGAGATGACACTGTATCCACCAGTGCCTTGCTTGCACTAGTACTATTGCTGCTTTCCGTAGTGACAAGGGACGTGTCCAGAAGGGAGGTACCGCGCAGCGTGGGGTCAGAGCGGCGAGGCTGAGCTTTAACAATCTCATCAACCGTCAGCCCCCCACAATGGATGACCTAAGGCCGGGAAAACGATCACTTTTGTGGGGCCCACCGGCGCTCCCATGGCTTCACTGGGCTCACAGCCACATGTATTTGTGACGCAGCAATGGGGTTGGCGCTCCCAGGTTGGTATCGGGCTCAAGTCGCGCGGGTGCTGGAACTACTGCGAGAGCAAGGGCAAAGTTCCATACACGTGGGCAGCGCCACTTGGCAAAAATGGGCACGGCGCTGGGAAAGTCACTCTGCGCCGAAGCAAGGAATTTCCAACGCGGAAACATCACAACTTTTTTGGACCTCGACACGCTCCTTTGTGTTGAAAAGGTTGGGAATGCAGTTGTAGGATGAGGCCACCGGGGGTTTGCCATTGATGTTTTAGGGATGTCGCAAGGGAGGTGGAAAACTGAGCGCCGTCGTGCGGCTGGGCCTTGACCAGGTCGCCACCGCTCAAGGGAGTGAATGGGATTATGTTTTGCTCAGCACAGTGAGGCGCAGCGGAGGGCGATCGCGCCCAAATTGCGTGTGTGCATGACATGTAGCTACTTTGTCCGTTTTCTATCAGCAGCTTCACGGTCAGTATTTTATCATATCATCACAATCATAAAGTTTGAGTGATTGGGAGCAACAAAATGTTTGTCGGAGGTTGTTCCTCTTCACCACCTAGCATTTCTAGGACTTGTTGATGCCGGCAAAAAACCACTGACTTGGCATTTGAACCAATGACTCTTTCATCCGATGGTGCCAGTTGCCAGTGGTCCCCCCAAGTTCACGGTGGCCGGTACAGGTAGGTTTGATACCACAACGTGACTGTGTCCGAAATATCACATATACCCCAACAGGATATATATCCCAACCATTTGTTACGGATTTTCCCATGGAAAGCAAAGAAGGAAATAGTGGGTTTTGGTGGTTGATTCTGGGACGCGCCCTCTGATGAAGTTTGGCCGGTGTGGTGCCTAAGGTGTGCAACATGTTTCCATGTCAAGTGCTTTACCTACACACACACACAGGCGCAGCAAGTCTCATTTCTTGTTTATGCTACATGTAACACCATGTGTCTTGATTCAATGATCCAACATCACTGGTCGTTTCCTCCGTTTGTTGGCTTCGCATGTGACAAGCCCAATGCCAAAAACCATCCCATTTACCAACCATGCCTGGGGGTCAACTTTGCGTCATCCCAGTCATGGGGGACGCCCGAAAAGAAACACCAATTGGGGATGGTTTATATCTAAGGTGATGTGAGCATACCTTTGGAGCAAGCCCCTCCCCACCCCTAAATAAATGGAATCCTATACGCCCTCTTCAAGTGGCATGGGTATGCTCTTGGGTGACTTCGGCTTGAGCAGCGCAACCTCCTCGCGTCCTCATGCGGCGGCACGCCCGAGTACCTCGCATATGACGCCTGGAACGACAAGGTGTTTGTGGGCCCTCGCTATGACATATGGGGAGCTGGTTGCACACTCTGGAAGCTGGTGACTGGCAACATGGCTTGCGAGCAGCCATCCGAAAAACATATGTTTGGCCATACCCTGGGGGAAAACGATGGAATTCTCACCATGGGGGGCTGGTCACAGCCTATTTGCAGCTGATGTCTATGCCAACATTGGTTTACTTCATTATTGGCATTGAAAAGCTTATCACCTCGTTGGCCAATCGCTGGCCCGATTTTTGTGTGGTCGAAATTTCATTCGAGACCCAACCATGTTGGGGTGATCGGTTAATTTCAAAACCCTTTGTTGTCCGGATGATTGTCTAAACTGTTGATTGTGGTCAGCGCCCCTCCATGACCCGCAACTACGGACATAGCATGGGGGCGCGAGATATAATATATATACACGCACATATATTTGGGTAATTCTCACGAGTTAACTCACGAAACATATGTTTGGCACACCAACCGTGGATGGATCATTACCTGTGGGACCAACGGAATCAATGCGCCACAATTTTTGGTGTTTGCCTGGGTTGCACTCGCAGTTCTCGACGTGCACCCCCAGTTACTTTGCAAAGTGGATGATATCCCATATGTACATGTATAATCATGTATAATATATATATATATACACGCTATCCACTATAAATTCACACGCGCATGGCGCATATATATATATACACATACACACATATATATACATTTATGTATACACACACACACATGTACATACCCTCCCGCAAACTAGCATAGCTATGGAAAATAACCCAATTAGTTCGGCGATTTTCCTATCAAACGTGTTTTTGCATAGCAAACATTAATAAATTACCAGAGGGTACATGATAGATGGTTAGTTATATCCCTATTATTTTCCCAATATGTCGCAATATTTCTTGGCACAATTCCATTAAATCGCAATGTCTGTCAAACTACCAAAGGACAAATTCCATTATACTCCGGTAAATCTCATTCTTCATTAATATAACCCATTAAATTCCATTGAATCAACATTAACTCCCAGCAAGGTGTTTTCATGGTGCTTTCATGGGATTGAATGGTGATTCAATGAGGATTTTCATTGTTTGTTCATAAAAATCAAATGGAGTCTAATGGGATGTTACTGAATTTTCATATGATGTTAGTTCACAGAAATGGTGTTTTGTTTTTTAGGATTTGGCGGAGACTTAATGGTGATTCCGGGTGGTTAATAATGAGTTTATTTGTGGTTTAATGCAATTTATTTGTGTTAATGGAATCTACCGGTAATATTTTTGTTGCTTAAACCACCATTAAACCACCATTAAGCCCAATCAAATTCCACAAAGCCACCATTTTTGGTTGGTTAAGTCCGATTAAACCACCATTAAATCCCACTAATTCCCATGGAAGCAAGATGCTCTCTCCACCGCTTGGGGCCAGGCGTGCCGGAGCATCAGGACGTCTAGGTGCCGAAACAGGGGGGGCCTAGGTTTATTCCATGGATTTAACGATGGATTTAACGATGGGAAATCCATGGGATATGATGGGAAATATCCCATGGGAATTTCGGTATTAGATCATGATGGGAGAAGGGATACTGACTGGATTTCATGATGGGAATTCATGGGATAGTAATGGGATCTAATGGGATAACAATGGGATTTACTGGGTTTTAATGTGAAAAATGTCCATGGGGATAAGTTTAACAATAAAACCATCAGGGTTCGGAATTAAATATCTTTTCCAAAAACATTACCTGGTTGGTGGTTTGGAACATTTTTTATTTTTCCATATATTGGGAATTTCATAATCCTAACTGACGAACTCATATTTTTCAGAGCGGTAGGTATACCACCAACCAGTTCACCATTCATGTTGATGAAATCGCCATATTTTTTGCTCTTTCCGGGCCGTAGATTCCATGGATTCCATTTCCTCACACTTCGACAACAGGTATGCCAGAAATGCCTCAGAGTTGGTGCACCCCAGGTATGATTTTGGTTGGTTTATAAAACCATTAACTAACAAGTTACATTCCCCGAAACCGTTAGCTAACATATAAGTTAACTTAGCTATCAACGGAGCCTCGCCTTATATAAATATAGAAAGATAGAAAGAAAGATGGACAGACAGACAGACAGACAGACAGATAGATAGATAGATCGATCGATGGATGGATGGATAGATTGATAGATAGATTCGATATATCTATATTTGAAGAGGATGACCATCCCACGCTGGTCTATCAGTTTTTTTGCTCAACAAGCTCTATGTATCGTAGTAAGTGTTTTTCCGTGTCCAAAAGAGTTCAGAGGTGAGAGTTGTGAACATGGCTTAAACACGTTTACCCTCAGCTTATTAAACGTAGCTATGGAACATGTCCCATTTAGTTCAATGATTTACTGTACCACTGTATAAAAAAGTTGTTTTCCATAGCAAACTCTTACATTACCGGGTAATCTAGTTACAATCCAATTAGTGTTGGGGTCATTCCAGCTTGGGATTGGGGGCAAAATCCATCGTTTACAGATGGTTCTACCATTGAAACCGAAACCTCGATTTAGTTTGGGGACTTCCCAGCTTGACGTTTGATTGTCAGAGGGTTTACTAACCCACCACGAAGGGTGACCCTGGTTAGGGATTCCCCTTATATCCCCTTATCCCACATATTATGTAACTACATTACAGCTGCACTTACTAACCAGTTATGATTCATGGGATGATCCCCCAAGCAAAAATTCCCATGGTTATCCAATAGTTGTCCATTAATGATTCCATGGGTTTTTCTTGATCTATAGTTATACACCTCTAATCAACCCACCTATAGATGTTGGTTTTGCCTGGAATCCCTGAGTATTCTGCTGGCCACAGCGTGTCAAAGCATAAATCCCATTAACAGCCTATTATATACCCTGTTAAATATCCCATTAACTATGTATATAGATACAGTACGTACGTACGTACGCACGTACGCACCTACGCACCTACGCACATACGCACATACCTACATACATACATACATACGTACGTACGTACGTACGTACATACGTACGTACATACATACATACATACATACACACATACACACATACATACTTACATGCATGAATGCATACATACATACATACATACCTACCTACCCACCGACATACATACATACTTACTTACTTACATGCATACATACTTACATACATACATTGCATTACATTACATTTACATGTGCATTTACATTTACATTTACATTTACATTGCATTGCATTGCATTACATTACATTACATTAATACATGCATGCATGCATGCATGCACACATACATACATACATGCATGCATGCATACATACATACATACATACACACACATATATAGTAAATCCCCATTAAATCGCCAACCCAATGAGTCACAGATTATTATATCATAGATTCTCATAAAATGTTCCATAGAACATCAATTACATGCAATTATATCCCATTATTCCCACCAGTGTCACAGAATGTCTCACAATCCCCACGAAATCCCGATGAAACCAGAGATCATTCCAGTATATCCCATCATGTTCCAATTATCCCATGATTACCCGATAGATTAGCATGTCATACTATATCCCATAGATTATTGCAAAATATCTATATTCATTATTGTATGACTTCTACACCATTATCTATACTCCATTTATCCCATTACTATATATTACCATCCCATAGACTATCATATCAGACTACATTCCATAGATTGTCATACTATTCCCACGCAGCTGGTCGCAGGGAGTCATTGTGAAATCCCATGACCAGCACAGTATATATGTATAAAGATATATATATATATATTTATGTATGCATGTATATATATATATTTATGTATGCATGTATATATATATATATATGTATGTGTATATATATATATATACATATATACATACATATATATATATATACACATTACATTACATCACATTACATTTGCATTACATTACATTACATTACATTTACTTACATTTAATTACATTACATTACATTACTTACATACATATGTATATTGTTATATACGTATATATATATATGTTGTGTAGATATCCCATTATGTATGTAGTGAATCCTCATCAAATCCCCATGAAATCACCAATCATTTCACTACATCGCATCCGATATGAACCATTTGTCCCATCAACCTGGAGCAAATCCCCACGCAAAGGGCTTATTACCCTAATATTTTTTGGTAGTAATATGGAAACCCCCATATAATGGATATATAATGGGTATGTAAACTAACAATTTGCTATAAAAAATATGGTCCATTTACTGTATATGACTGGTAATTTTTAGTGATTTAATGGAATTTTATAGTGATTCAATGGGATATTAATCGGATATACCCTCTGGTAAACTAAGATAGCTATTGAACATGGCCATTTAGTTCGTTGACTTACCTATTTGAAATAATGGTTTTCCAGCTCGCGAACTGTTAGTTTGCCAGAGGGTATCCCATAACGTCCCACATCATAACAGTATACTCCTATTAGAATCCATGTTATATATATAATACTATATATATTATACTATATATAATATTATATAGATATATGTATAATATGATATGTATATCTCACAGCATCCAAGTCAAGGCATCTTGGCGGATGCACACATTCTCAACGTTGCCCTGACCAGAGCCCGGCGAGGGCTGGTGGTCTTGGGACACGAAGCTTCGTTGCTGGGCTCCGGTCGATGAAGTCGATGACCGGTCCATGGTGATCTTGGCCTCAAAACATGGTGATTTACCCTCTGGTTATTTAACATAGCCATGGAAGCCATGGCCCATAGAAATAGATGGCTTACCTATTAAACATGGTGATTTTCCATGGCTATGTTAGTCATAACCAGATGGTAAGCAACAACATTTATACAGTTAATAGTGGTGATTTACCCAAGAAACATGGGGATTTTATGGGATTTAATGGTGATTTAACCAAGAAACATGGTGATTTTTTGATTTTATGGGATATGAGATGATAGTGATTTAACCAACGAAAGTGGTGATTGAAACAATACGAATGGTTTTAATGGATTTTGATGGTGATTTCATGGTAATTTGATGGAATATACAACTAATTTTGCATGTAGGATCGGTGCGAGTTGATGGGTTGATGGAGATATCGTCGCATTATAATGAGAATGTAGTGGATATGACTGTATACAACTTGATATGTGTCACGATCAAGTTGGGTGTATTTTACTACGACAAATTGGGATTTAGTGTATACAATCGATATATACAAGGGGAAGATGGGAAGGTCATCCAATATAAAATCCCAAAAATGCTGGGATGGGTGGGTTTTTGCTGGGATGGGTGGGGGGTGTTAGCATGATATACTGTAATATTACCCACAGTGCGTGTGGTCCAAACATAACCATGATGGATCTCTAGGTGGCTATTTTATGAGTTCTACCTAGATCAACCTTGGATGGGTAGTTGCCAAATCCTTTAATCTTTTGCGATTTCAATGGGAATATCCACTAACCAGCTAAAAAATATATTTTTTGCCAGGTATCTAAGATTGGCAATGCTACTGGCAAGATAAAACAGAAAACAATCTGCTTGCTTCGATGCTAGAGGGCAAAATTTTGCAAGGATATGGTTCCATTTAGACGCCGATTTATGTTTCTTTTTCTGGCTAGCCATGTTTGATTACTGGAAGCTACAAAGGTAGCCTCTGTTACAACTCCGAAAAATCGCGTCGAAGCCAAACATTGGGTTCGGAAGATGATATTACGCAGCGCGGTAATGGAAAAACACGTTGAATTCATGGGAGACCTATATCCATAGACAGCTAAACGTTGGATATTTTCCATTGCCAGGTTTGAAAAAAAGGAACCCAAAAACATGGTCGGTTAGTCCGTGTTTGGTGGGGTAAATTTGGTTCTCTGTTACTTACTGGTGCTTAGCAGGGAATTTTCGGGAATGATCCATAATCACTAGTAATAATCATCCCAGCAACTCCCAGCAACCCCCAGCAACCCATCCATTCCCTACTAAGCACCAGTAAGGTTATGTGGATGATTTATCCAGTGCAGATGTATATCTGGGCGAACGCCGTTTGCGCCGCGGGCGCAAGGGGAACGGGCTCCAAAAAAGTGACACCAAAATGTGGTCCATCTAATGCGAATTCTTTTTGACAAGAAATAACTTCAAGATCTCTTTCTAGAAAATCATAGTGAGTGGAGTTTTTAGTCTCAAACCGCTTTTCTCCTTGACAAACGTGTCGTTTACGGTGCTGGCCCTGGTTCCGCGATACCTCCGACATGAAGCAACGCAGTGTCTGCCGCGAAGAATGGCTCTGGTGCGAGCATCGTTGTGTGCTCTTTTACAAAGTACAAGAACAATTCTTGGAGAGCAATCTTACAAGACTAATGTGGTAAACCCAATGCCATAAACCATGCCAAATAGAGCAAATCAAGGAATGACACAGAGAAATACGGAATAATATTGGGATCATATTTAGTACTGGTTGGTGGTTTGGAACATTTTTTATTTTTCCATTGGGAATTTCATAATCCCAACTGATTTTCATATTTTTCAGAGGGGTGGCGAAAAACCACCAACCAGTAAGAAGTTTAGTGCAGAGCTCAAATTTATTGGCTCCATCATCCCCAGGAGGTTTCCGATTTCATGGAGTTAGCCCGATAGCTGGGTTTGTTGGAAGATCCGAAAATCAAATGGATGAAAAATGGGTACATGGATGGGGGCGATTGGACACCTCCATAAATTTGCCATGTCAACTTCTTTCAGGTTAGTGACTTGCTATAATTCAGCCGGATAAATATGGGATAACTGGCGGATTTCACCTGCAACAAATTGGGCTTTGAGTTTTGGCTCCGATTTCGGCACACCGAGGCTTTCATCAGATCTAAACTGGAAGGCTTTCTTCAACTACTGCCGCACCAAAGCTGCCTGGTAGAATTTGAGCATCGTGGAGTACTTTAATCGGATGGGCCTTGTTTCGGATTTAGGGGCTCATGATCATTTGATGCTGTGGTTTAGATATGATTCTGTTTCCAAATGGAACCATCACAAAGTGGTGGTTCAACAAATGAACATAGGGATGTAAGTAAGTTAAATGATCACCAAACATGCGATTCAACCGAAATCTAAGCTATATACTGTACACGTCCGAGAGTTCTTTGAATTCCACATAAAATGAAGGATCTGCAATTTCGAAGTCCACTCGGTGGTCCGTTTTAAACAACTGCTATAAAGATACATCCACTTGCTCTTGATTTTATATCATCCAATCCGTTCGCTCCTCATGTATATATATATATATATACATATCTAAAACATATGTCACATACGATATTGCGGCCTACAAACTACTCAAGTGTCGCTTGTGTTCTTTTGCCCATCATCAAACATTTGCCGCATTTGCCCATATTCTACCGATGACATATACATGATCTACACAAATTTCTGGCCAGACACTCCCCAGCATTGATGTCTATGATGTACCAGCAGAGATCGCATCAGATCATGCAGTATATTTGTGAAGTACCCTCTGGTAAACTAACATAACTATGGAAAATGGCCATTTATAGTTGATTTACCCACTATAAATGGCCATTTTCAGTAGCTATTTTGACATAACCAGAGGGTACCACCTTTTTAAAAACCTGAAAAACCCATGGTTGTCCCAACAAGTCCCCATTTTTAGATGAACAGTTTCTCCCAAACCACTGGTGGTTGATGATTGGTTAATGGGGCTATACGAACTCATTGGGGATTACCATCATCATAGTCCCGTTCGACTAACCAACCCATATTTTTTCAGGAATGACCAGCAAAAAAGTTGTTGATTGTTTAAAAAACAACCAGTACTATCTAAGGATTGAACATAGCTATATATATATATTTAAAAGCACACATATTTGGAAAATCACCATTTGTTATAGAGATTAATCGTCGAACTAAATGGGCCATCTATAGCGTAGCTAATAGCAAACTGCAAACATTACTAAATCACCAACTTTTGTTGTTAAAAACACAATTTTCAATGGCTTATTCAGTTATGTCCATGTTTCATGGGCAGGATTTTTCCCCCTTGGCGTTCCGAGGATGTCTTGATACAAGGCAGACAGTGCGAGCAGATCGGTGTCAGCTAGTCATTTGTTTGGTTTAAGGGAAAAAAATACAGGAAAGCCTCATAATTGGTGAGAAAACAATGGTTTCTGCTTAGGATTTTCCCTCAATCCATCCTTTGAGCTAGGCCAAGAAGAATCGAAAATTGTGGTTGAAAAGTTGAAACGACAATTCCCAGATGCTCCATGTATGGAATATTTACCTACATTTGGGCCAGTTTTTGGGTAAATGTAGACACATATTCCATACATGGAGCATTTGGGATACATTGACAAACGAAAAAGAAAGTTTGGCACCTGAAAAAAATCGATTCGATTGTTTTTTGACCATATGTTTTTTGATATATGCATAGTTATGGTACCTAATACTATGTGGAGATTTTCAAACTGCGAAACCTAGGATTTTGACCATATGGTGATATATGCAATGATGGGAAGAGCGACTGGTGACTGCTTGGCGAACGGGTTGTACATCTATTATACACATAGGTAAAATACTCTGGTTGTTGGTTTGGAACATGAATTTTATTTTCCATATATCGGGAATGTCATCATCATCCCAACTGGTCCGAACTCCATGATTTTTCAAGATGGTTTTTTCCACCACCAAGCAGTAAAATACTTGTTTCTATGGATCTCCTATGATATGGATTGATATGGGATGCACTAACTACACTTCTGGGATATCTCTGCGGGACGATCCTTAGCTTCAAAATCACGAAGAAAATGGTCGGTTAAAAAATGGCGCTGAAAATATGGGAATTTGCCACTTTATTGTGATTTACTCCCTGGTAAACCAACAGTTTGCTGTTGAAAATTGCCATTTATAGTTGATTTACCTATGAAAAATGGTGATTGACCATAGCTATATAGCTATGTTAGTTTACCAGAGGGTAATGGGAAAAAATCGTGAAATGTTTGGAATATCATGGTTCCTCCTGGTAATTTTTCATGGCTATTGAAGATCACCATGCTTTTTGTAGGAAAATCATCAAACTCAATGGCCATTTTCGCTATGTTAATTTACCGGAGGGGATCCCCAAGGGCCATTTTCGGGCAGATGATGATTTACCATTGGAATTTTAAGAGTACTATTTTCAGACAAAGCCATATTCGCAATGCAGTATTTTTTTCAAGTTCCCCTCACAACTGAACTGAAATAGTGAGCTAGAAGTAGATTACTTTTCATAGTCTACATCAAAGGATTGGTCCTCTGGGAGAGCAAGAAACCCATGGGATAAAATCCCATGATGGAGGTGCCCTTTTTTCAATCCACCCTGAAAAACCAATCCATTGACTATAGCAACTCCAGAAAGATAGAAAAGTCAGATCTGATTCAGACACCGAAAGGTAAATTGCGGTCTATCTTTCGGGGCTTAGTAGTTATATACCTCGGTTTCTGATTTTTTAGGGTTATCAATGAACCACTGAGATGCACCGAAAACTTGTTATATCCCACGATGATGCCAGGGTTTTTCCACCAAAAAATAATCATCCTATGATCCATGAGATCCGCGCATCTGAGTCAAGTTGAGTCCTCCATTTCCAGACAACCCACATCATATTGTTGATACCCTCTGGTAAACTAACATAGCTATGGAAAATCACCATTTTTAATGGGAAAACTCACTATAGATGGCCATTTTCAATTATTTGTTGCCCACTTGTTGGCTTAGATCCAATGGATAAACATATCCCCATCATATCTCCATGATATCCCGACTATTGTTCGTTACCGATATCCCCAACAAAGATTTGACAAAGCCAGGGGATTTCCGTTTACAGTTTCCCATGATATCTCCACTATGGACAGCCGATTTTTCTGTTGGAAACCCATCTGGTGGATACCCTCTGGTTATTTAACATAGCCATGGAAGCCATGACCCATTTATAGATGGTTTACCTATTAAAAATGGGTGGATTTTCCATAGCTACGTTAAATAACCAGATGGTATATATTGTGCTCCTGTAAACATCCAAAAAGATGCGGAAAAACCACTATTTGTAGATCACGTTCCATGGAAAACCAGGGCTTTTCATGGCTTGTCCACATGGCTTTTCGTATGTTTCATGAAAGAGTCAAGCACCAAAAATGTTGCTGGTGAAATGTGTTAAATCATCCATTTCCAGACAAGTTGTGGAACAGTGGACCCACTTCACCACGCCTCGAACCGGGGCCAGGGATGCCACGCGTGACGACCGATGAAGAGATCTTGAAGGAGATCCTTTCGTGCAGCGTAGAGACACCACTGAAGAATTGGTAGTCCTGGTAGTTTCGCACAGGGAAACATGGTGATCTACCCTCTGGTTATTTAACATAGCCATGGAAGCCATGGCCCATTTCTAGATGGTTTACCTATGAATAGCATGGTGATTTTCCATGGCTATGTTAGTCATAACCAGATGGTAAGCAACAACATTTATACAGTTAATAGTGGTGATTTCACCAACAAACATGCTGATTTTTAAGGGATTTAACGGTGATTTAGCCAACACAACTGCTGATAAAAACTGGGATTTCATGAGGATATCATGGGATAGATTCTCATTGGCTACCCTCTGGTAAGCAAACATGACAATGGAAAATCCATCATTTTTCATGGAGAGTTTACCAGCAATATATGGGAATAAATGGGAATATTTTGCCAATCATGGGATAATAGATGATAATAGATGATAATAGGTGATAATAGATGATAATAGATGATAATAGATGATAATAGATGATAATAGATGATAGTAGATGATAATAGATGATAATAGATGATAATAGATGATAGTAGATGATAATCGATGATAATAGATGATAATAGATGATAATAGACTAGATGATCATCTGGGCAAATTATAACGACCTCACTGCGACCGAGCCCTGGGAATGATGGTTGAGAAGGTGAATTATCCCCAAATAGCCTTACTTCAGGTTAGTGAAATTTTATAATTTACCCAGATAAATGTATAGATGATTTTGCCAGCTATAAACCTTCATTTTTCATGGGTTTTTCCCATGGTTTCCCAAAACGGTTTTCCAAAACGGTTTTGGTTTCCATTCAAACCAGGCCACCGGGATGTCCCATCGGGCTCTTGGAGCTGTTATCTCCATATCAATAGCATTTTTATTACCTTCTGGTAAACTAACATAACTATGGAAAATCACAATTTTTAATGGGAAAACCCACTATAAATGGCCATTTTCAATAGCTATGTTAAATTACCAGAGGGTATATAATATATCACATACTATTGATATAGGTTCAATCTGATGGAGAAATATAGAAATACCAATCTATGGATTGGTTTAGGCGAAACTTTTTTCAGGACCCCCAGAAATATCATGGGAAAATCTCCAGGTGTCCGGTGAAGAAAACTTGGCACCAGGAGTCCTGGTGTAGAGCTTTAGTCCTGGGCCTTGAGGTGGTGCCGGGTGGGGGATTTCGACTGGGGGAAGCATAGAAAAAGATGTGGACAAGCCATGGTTTCCTTCGGAAAATGATCGAGAAAATGCTGGGTTTTCCACATCTATGTTAGTTTATAGGAGGGTAAGCAGCAAAAACGGTCACCTTCCGGTCATTCAAAATAACCAGGAACAATGTCAATTCTTTAGTGTAATAGCTATGCAAGGGCCATGTTCCATAGCTATGTTAAATTGTCAGATGGGTATGGGTCAAAATTAGGTACCCCAAAATTATGGATGGCTAATACTAAACTAGACTAACATCTGTGGTCCCCTAGGTCTTCCATTTTGACCCACATCCAGATGATACTTAGTTCGCAAACGTGGTCGGTTTTTCCCTTTGATGATTTAGTATTGCTAAAGCGGTTCTTAACGCCATTTTTTTAGATCCAACAAATCCAACTCTAAAAAACTCATGGTACAACCATACCCAAATAACAATGCATTCTAGTTGACGCACATAAAACATTGAAGTACAATAAAACACAGCAATGTGATAACCCCAGCAATAAACCATCTTATTAAACAATCTTTTGGGGGGCTATGATGAATCATCGCATTTCTAGGGGTGTACCCAAATCCATAAATTTGTATTGGGGATTCATTTCTTATGGCATTGGGTTTACAACATTATTTCTACTATTAGTCACAGTCAGCCATTATTAACCATTTATACCTATCCCAATGAAACATACTATACTAAAACCCGATAAACACATATTGGATGATTTTACGGTAGAATTTCATAGATGATCCCACTAGTATCCCATATTTCTTTCGTATTTTTATTGGGTTTCTATGGGTTTACCACATGAAACATATATCTTCTAGTTCAACCTTGGATGGGTAGTTGCCAAATCCTTTAATCTGTTGCGATTTCAATAGGAATATCTACTCACCAGCTCAATTTAAATTTGCTGCATTGTATCTATGATTGGCAATCATGACTGAATCTAAACATTAGTTTTTTTAAATGTATGGTATGATTTTAGCAACATGAAACACATCTTGGAGAACGACAATCTCCGGATGGTTGAGTCACGGAAGGTGCAAGTACATGGTCTCCAAAGCCAGCCGGACCTCAACGGGAAGACTGGCCCCTTGGACGTCCTTAGATGTGAGCCCAAAGGATTTCGCTAAAAAAAACATGGAGGTTTTTCAGACAGAACAATGGGAATTTCTAGTTCTTTATATATAGTTTTTATGTGTGTATATATGTATACATACACATATGAGTTATGTTAGCTAAGTTGGTTAAGTTCACTTCAATAACGTTTGGCTTTGTGATAGATATATCTTTAGTTGTGAGTGAAACTAAAGCAACAAACATCAATGGGGAGGCCGACCTTATTGGTAATTTTCAGGATGAAGTTGAATTCAGCCAGATTGATTTCGCGTTCATAGACTTTGGAGTTTGGCTGAAAATGCAGATAAGTAATCAGATGATATTATATGCATATATACTAGGTCAACCTAACCAATGGGAATACCCACTTTTGCCAGCTAAAGGTTAGTTTTTTTGCCAGGTATCTAAGATTGGCAATGTATACACACGGGAATCCTTAGCCACATCATTTTCGCGACCGGGTTACCGGGTTCTGACAATTCCGGACCTCTTTTGCTACTCAGCGGTTCATCATCAATTTTCCCATCAACCGTTGCAATTTTATATGTGTGCCCTATGTTCGGACAGACCTATATATACATATATATGTATGTGATGTAATGAAATGTAATGTAATTTAATGTAGTGTAGTGCAATGTAATGTATGTATGCAGTTCATGTATGTAATTAATGCATGTAACCAATGCATGTAATGAATGTATGTAATTAACGTATGAAATATGTAACATATGTATGTAATTAGTAAATAAGGTATGTAATGTATGTATGTATATATGTTATGGCATGTTATGGTATATTTTGTTATGTTATGGCATGTTATGTTATGGTATGTTATGTTATGGTATGTTATTATGTTATGGTATGATATGGCATGTTATGGTATGATATGGCATGTTATGGTATGATATGGCATGTTATGGTATGATATGGTATGTTATGGTATGTTCTGGTTTGTTCTGGTACGTTATGGTATGTTTTGGTATGGTATGTATGTATGTATGCATGAATGCATGTATGTAATGTAATGCAATGTAATGTAATGTAATGTATGTAATGCTATGTAATGAAATATAATGTAATGTTATGTTATGTTCTGTAATGTTCTGTAATGTTATGTATGTAATGTTATGTAATGCACTGCTATTCAATGTTATGTAATGTTATGTTATGCAAGGTATGTAGTGTAATGTAATGTAATGTTATGTAACGTAATGTAGTGTAGTGTAATGTAATGTAATGTAATGAATATATGTTTGTATGTAATGTATGTATGTAATGTCATGAAATGTAATGCTACGTAAATGTAATGTTATGTGATGTTATGTAATGTTATGTAATGTAATGTAATGTGATGTGATGTAATGTAATGTATGTATGCACAATAGTACAATAGTACAATAATATAATTCAGTATGTTAAACATGACTAGGCTATATAGATATATATGCTGATTGGACTGATGCCATCTGTGTACACAAGTACATACACATACACATTTGCAGTTACAGTTACATATACATAGACTGACTTGGGTGGTCAAGTGAACATTTCTTTCCGGTTGGAAAGTGATTGGGGGACCCACCTCCTATGAAATATTGCCCAGTAGTCAGTCGCCTCAAGTGTTTTCCTGAATTTTTGAAGAGAGAAATGACAGGTAAAACAGCCGAGATTTATCGAATTTGTGGTGGTTTTCAGAACAATGGTTCCCAGAAATCTGCCCTGAAAGGTGAGAGTACCCGTTTAGCGAGATGTTGACTGATACAGTTCACTTATGGTGTTTTTTGTTGGTTTGATTAGGGGGATATTAAACCAACAAAAATCATAGGGTTTATAGTATACTACTGTAAATGATTCGGGTTTATAGTATACTATACTATTCATGGGTTCCAAAAAAAACTTCTAACTGAGGGGCCTCACCTTGTGCGAGTTTCCCATCGATGAGTTCACTTAGGAACCATCGTGGCTTTGGAGAATGAAAAAGGTCGGGAGCACCGAGCAGGGTCCAGGTGTCGATATCCTGGGTGCCGGATTCCAATGGATTTAACCAGCAACAACTCGTGATATTTTTGAAGCGATTCAAGTAGGATTTGAACCAAGCGCACTGTTTTTTTTTTTAATGGATTTGATTAAAAGTATACATCTATATCTTCAAATCAATATATCCCAGCATTTGTTGCTTAAATGCCCATAAATATCCATCTGCACTGTTCAAACCCCTCTGCCATCCCTTTATACTGTTTGAGAACAGAACTCCCAATTCATGGATTGTCACAATCCCGAACATAATGGATACAATTCAACGCCCTATAATCTTCAACCAGCAGGGGTTTTGAACACTGCTCACATGGTGATTTTTTTGGATATAATGGTGATTTTAAATGCTTTTTAACCAGCCAGTTGTGGGGATTGATATAAGCAATACATATGATGATATCACGGAGATGTATCACCAACTCGATATTATCTTTGGGTCTGCCTGCAAATGGGGTGCCCCACTGTATGGCCATTGTAATGTTGGGAGAACGATGATTCATCAGAGGATGGAATGGGGTAGCTTATTTTCAGACAAGCCCAAATATTGGGAGTTGGACGCTGAAACATAGTGATATGAGCAAGAATGGTGGGTAACCAGACTGGTTGATTCGATTCGCCTCTGATACCCTCTGGTAAACTAACATAGCTATTGAAAATGGCCATTTATAGTGGATTTACCCATTAAAAATTGTGATTTTCCATAGCTATGTTAAATTACCAGAGGGTAATTGCTTGCAGCCCCGCTGGTTTATCCCCCATTGTCGATGCAACTCTGCCGCGAACCATCCGCCTTCGCGGCAGCGGTCCACTTTTGTTGGTACAACTAGCAGCAATTAGCATTGAGTTTGTTTTTTTGAAAACTTACCCTCTGGTTATTTAACATAGCCATGGAAAATGGCCCATTTATAGATGGTTTACCTAAAAAAAATGGAGATTTTCCATGGCTACGTTAAATAACCACAGGGTAATTCATCTTAATTTCCAGATATGGATGGAACATTTGCAGGATCCCCCGAAACTGTTTTTTCGGAAAACACAGTTTCCCGTAGATTTATCGATTCATTCCCAATTTACTAGCTAGATCAACATTTCTGGCCAGGCCATTTTCAATACTGGTACCCTCTGGTAAACGTTTACATAACTATGGAAAATCACCATTTTCAATGGGTAAATCCACTATAAATGGCCATTTTCAATAGCTATGTTAGTCATTACCAGAGGGTATCTAAGATTCACCATTTTTTTGCACAACCCTCCGGTAATCAAAGATGGATGTACGGGAAAACCGTGGATCAGCTCGATTCTTGTCAGCGAACGAAAGCTTCATTTCGTTTAGGGATTTTCCGGCTTGCCACGTTTGATGAACCCAGAGGCTATATCATACAAAATCCCACATCGTCACCATGAAATCGCGGAAAAAAAAACCATATAATCACCATGAAATCCCTATGAAATCCCATTCATAAAATTCATAATATAAAATCATTATGACATCCCCCCATGAAATCCCATAAAATCCCATGTTAAAAACGATGTAAAGACACCCATTTCTCATAATTTCTCTCTGAAATCACCACTAGGTCGGTGGGAAGTGGAGCTGCCTGCGCTGAATGGAAGCGAGGTATCTTGGCTGTAAAACGAAGTGCAGGGAAGATTTCTCTACGAAAATTGCACACCAACTGTGATTCATTTATTATTATCTGATATATATATATATATACACGTACATAAAATCATCCATTTTTTCTATATTTATCATTTATTATTATGGATGATATTTCTACACCAAGTGTGATAGTTATTTGTCGGTGGTTTGGAACATGAATGTTATTTTTCCATATATTGGGAATTTCATAATGTAGGTATACCACCAACCAGTTTTCGACTTCTCCAATTTTCAAATCATTTATTTTGATAATATACCATTATTTCAATTCACCAATATGATACTATACATTTTTTTTCTTATATCGTATTATATCATCCGTAGCCATAAACTGGTGTGGACAGCACCAAGCGGGGCAGCGGGGCCTCATCCTAAAAGCCTGGATAGAGCGAGAAATTCTGGGCGTGAAATGCGGAAACCACGGCCGAAGTATTAAACTATATGATATCATATCTGGTTGGTGGTTTCAAACATGAATTTTATTTTCCATAATATATGGGGTAATCCTTCCCATTGACTTTCATATTTTTCAGAGGGGTAGGTATACCACCAACCAGAATATCATATCATATTATATCATTACTATTTCTTTAAAAAGTGTATCATATTAATCCTGGAATTATATCATATTATATTAATTTATTCATCATGATTCAGGATTCAGGAATCATTATGAAGCAATGAATCCCAATAATCGTTGCAATTGATTCACTATTTCCATTTATGAGAATCAACCGTGAATATGTATATATATATATATCTATAGATGATTATATATATATATAATAATGCTAATTATTCGGTTCACCATTAGTGTTCATTAATCGCTAAGGACTAAGTGGGCCATCTATACCATAGCAAACCGTTAGTTTACCAAAAGCTAAACCATCTATTTTTGGGGTAGCCCCATTTATGCAACCCTCCCGTATGGAGGTTTCTTGAAATGAAAATTATAATCCAATATATCATTCTATATCCATAAATTTCATATACATCCAAACCATAGTGTTTTCACTACTCAAATGGTCCTGAATGACTTGGATGATTTGGGGGCCTGCTGAGATGTCAAGTTGAAACGACTCTTCAGGTGACTGTGTGTGTATATAGATATAATAGTGATAATAGAAATAACATTAAAAACAATATGGATCCATTATATCTATATACAAATATGTATATATATACACAAATGTATGTATACATATATATATACACATACATATATACATATATACATACATTTATACATATATACATACATATATACATCTATACATCTATACATCTATACATATATACATCTATACATGTATACATATATATATAATATATATATATATATATACATACATATTTACATCCAGATATTTACATATTTACATCCAGATCACATAAAAAATATGTACGTAAATCATACAGGTATGCAGAGCTAAGTGAGCAAATAATGCTTATGAACCTGAAAAGTGGGATGTTCCCCGAAATCATATGTGGTTGGCTGAGAATTCATGAGGATCTACCAGAAGGGCAGTAGCCATCGATAAATCACCTTTTTTCGTGGAGCGATTCAGCAGCAGAACGGAGTAAGGCATCGAGAATGGCGTCTGACTGAGAACGCAACCCAGAACACAAGTCCATAATGGCTCAACCCAGAACTGGATCTTTACTGGTGGTTAATGATGGTTAATGAATAATAGTGGGTGAATAGTGGTTGATTATGGGATTAAGATAGATATACTCTCTGGTAAACGTTTACATAGCTATTGAAAATTGCCATTTATAGGTGATTTACCGATTGAAGATGGTAACTGTTAGTTTACCAGAGGATATACATAGTCAGCCCAAGATGGGAGACCCACGCACTGTACAGCATAGTGGTCCCAAGTGACAAATGTGGCAATCAACCAAAATAGGGAGTCATAAATTACATCATGCGGGTATACCCAATAAAGACATATAAAGACATGTTTTGGATCATTGGGTTTATCGTTTATCTCATGACATTTCGCTTAACAATTCATTGTCTTATTGGCAGCAAAATACCGATTAGTCTCATTATTTCATGGTCAAACACATTAAACCCATCATTTTGATGATTACTTCGTTATTTCATGGCTAACCCAGATTTTCCCATGTTTAAACCACCATTTTTCCAGATTTTCCGTTAAAAAACAACATTTTTGATGATGGCCACGTGGTTTTCACCACCACAGCGTGTCCTCACGTCGAACACGTCCTGAGGAGCCGCGACGCCTCGCGCTGAAACCCGGCAACTTGCGGCTGGTGAAGGCTGGGATGGTAGCGAGGTGGATAAGTCACCCAGGTTTTTTTTTTTGAGATCGAAAAGATGCCGAAAAATAACCATAATTCCAATAATTGGATATATATGTATAATATAATATAATATAATATAGTATAATATAACATAATCTAATATAATATAATCTAATCTAATATAATATAATCTAATGTAATATGATCTAATCTAATAAAATATAATATATATATATCTATACACACAGTGTATATATATATATACAGTATATATATATAGTTGGGATGAAGTTTAGTATTGCAGGAGTTCAAAGTTGCTAAAAGATAGTATGTCTCTAAAAGATGCCGAGTTCTTTTTGTGCAACTGTATGGGATGGTATTTCGATGATCTTTTTGGCATCTTATTATGATGCCGAAAAGTACCCGGCCTGGTAAACGTTTACATAGCGAACTGGAAAATCACCATCTTTAAGTTCGGTAACTCAACTATTTCTATGGGCCATTATCATTATCTTTTCGGTGATTTTTAAGGTGATTTTTTTAAATGGGATTTTGATGGTGATTTTATGGTGATTTGGTGGATGAAAGGTAGGACACCTGTAAATTCTAGATAATTAACAATGGTTGTTACCCTCTGGTAATTTAACATAGCTATTGAAAATGGTGATTTATAGTGGATTTTCCCATTAAAAAATGTGATTTTCCATAGTTATGTAAACGTTTACCAGAGGGTATCTATAACCATTGTGATGACTGGCGCTTTCATCCCGATTTAGGATGATCCAATTGACGAGAAGATGACTCTTGCGAGGGTTTGTTATTGTTGTTATTTTTCGCCCATCAGCCAGAAACTGGCTGAGTATGCTGATCAGGTATCATTTTCGCTAATTCCTATTCATATCTATTCATTTTTTCATTATTCCATTCGGAACTCCCTTTTTTAGCTCGTGGATTTAACCTCATGGATTCTTCACATGGATTGAAGCACCAAAAAAATATCACTGGTTTCATGGAAAAAAATGGTGATCAAAACCAAGAAATTCGGCTGTGTTTTATTTTGGGTCGTCCCTGATGATCGTCGATTCCGATACGTTTGTTCTGGTGAAATCCGGATTTTTGGTGGTTTAACTTCTATGGTGGTGTTTCCATGCCATTTTCCATAAATGGGTTGCTTCGACTCCAACTTCTGCTGTTTAAATCCCTACTTCTCTCGGTGTTTTGCCACCAAACTTCGGCAGGCGGTTCCACTGGGTGACCCGAAGGGGAACCCGAAGGGGAACCCGAAGGGGAACCCGAAGGGGAACCCGAAGGGTCCAAGGCTCCAGGGTTGATGGTCCAAGGGTTCAGCGGTCAAAGAATAGATTGGGGTTTCTTAACATGGGACTTAATTTTTTAAAAAATAGTTGGATAGTATGTCCTGCCAATCGGTTGGATTTATGGATTGGAATATCATTATAATTTATAAAACATGGACTATATCACGAATAGATTTTCAAGAGTGACTTGCTTTCTTCGTATGATTATCATTGAACATTGATGATACCGATACCATCCATTAATCATCATGAATCCAATTGGGGCTTTCTTTTCATGGCTGGGGGTACCCCCAGTCGTCACCATGGTTGTTTCAATACTGAGCCATGCGATATTAATGATTTGGATGATGACTGGGGGTACCGCCATGACCTAGGAAACCACCAATTAATGGACGGTCGAACGGAAAATCCTACTACCCTCTGGTTATGACTAACAGTTTGCCATGGAATATCACCATTTTTAATAGGTAAGCCATGGTAAACCATCTATTTCTATGGGCCATTTTCCATGGCTATGTGAAATAACCAGATGGTAAATGGATAATTTGGGGTAGCCCTACTTTAGGACACCTCCGGATTTACAGAAAAATAACATGGATTTATCAGCATTGGGTCCCAATATTGATCGAATGATCTTGCGACTTTGCATGCTTTTGCTGATCAACACAATAAAATGAACAAAATAAGATGTGTTTTTTCTTTGATTAACTGGGTTGAGCCGGGATACCTTAATAATGATTTTTGCAACACAACTGAAAAGACTTGTGGCATGGTGCTGGCATGTGCTGCGGACAAGGTCTCCAGCGGACATGCAATGTCACCAACGCCCACATCGCATGGTCGCAACTTGTCGGCCTTCCTTTATCATCACTCGCAGATGTCGGCCCAAGGATCCCTTGATCTCAGTTCGCCCGCATACCAAGAGGCTCTCACCAGAGAAATGGAGGCCGGGAACCCAGACAATCTGGGCATTGTGTCAGGTGTGGCTGCCCCAGTTGCACGACAGGAAGAGAGGACAGCAGAAGGTACGACCTTGGCCAAGGCCTTGCAAGGCACATGGGCGGCAGGTGCCACGGACTTGAACTCAAAGAATGTGAGCAAAGCCACCGGCATTGCCAGGGCCGGGGAGACGGACGAAACACAGATGACCTCACGCCGAGCCTTTCTCCATGGAACATATTTCATTCGCGAGGCAATTTGGATTCAACCGCAAGACATGGATTTGAGCAGGATAGTTCATAGCAACGTTATCGTCTTATCATCCCCAACCAGCAGGATAGGTAGTTTAATCCTTTATTTTTTTTTTGCTATAAATGGAAAATAACCATGACCAGCACAAGATCAATTCTTGCTGACTACCAAAGATTGACCACGTTGGGGAAGAATTGTCAATGGAAAACGACTCTACACTGCCAAGCCAGGATGAGACAAATCAGTGGATCGATCTTAGGTGTGCCCCTTCTTTTTTCTCAGGGTTTACTAATCTGGGGTTGGCATGAAATGGGATGTCACGGCAGAGCTTTTCTTCAACCCTCTCAATGATGAATATTTTACTACCTCAAATGGCCGCCCGAAGACCATGAATGATGGCTGAGAGAGCATCAAGAGAACACCACTAATTTCATGATCGATGTCACTATAGATTCTGCAGATAAATAATTACATATATTACATCTCAAGACCCGGGTGAGTCCGGTTAGAGCGGGATACCCTCGTGTACACAAGCATGAGTGTCTAAAGAATGCCCCTTTCCAAAAGGCGAATCATCTACAAAGTAGCATTTTTGTTAGGCCAGCTAGATTTGTGTGCTACCACAAATAAAAGTTAGCATAGATATCGCTATGGGTCAAAATGAAGGGTACCCGCAAAATAAGATATTTACGTACTCCAGATCACAGGTCTTGACAACAATTTTGCTAACGTCATACGGGTGTTACTCGAAATTCGGGACCCCCGAACCATTGCCAATCTTCTCATTTTTTGGGGTCCCCCATCAGGGGCACTCCCCAAGTTTATACGACGATGGGCAGTTCATTTTTGTAGAGCATGTTTCCCATGGTATCATTGAGGGATAGGTTATGATTGTTTGCCAACAATAACTCTTTTTATCAGGTTGATTTTTTTTTTCAAAAAATGTGTCTGGTTGGTGGTTTGGAACATGTTTCATTTTTCCATATATTGGGAATTTCATCATCCCAACTGACCAACTCACATTTTTCAGAGGGGTAGGTATACCCCCAACCAGAAAAAAGGTGTTTTTTGTAGCCATCCTATACGTTGGTCATGCCATGGTCGCCGAATTTTTTTCGACCATGTGCCACTGTCGGCCATGGAGGAAAGACACCACAGAAAATCCTGCCATATCGTGCGTATGGCGTATGGTGACTAATGGACATGGTTCAAAATAAAGACTGAACTATATCAAACTACTGTGATTGTGATTAATAATGGTGATTAACCATCAACATCCATGAATCATATCAAACTACCCGTCCGGTGGTCAAACGTGGCTTGGACAATTCCCCATTTCTTCCCAGCGAACGAAACGTGGCCTCCAGTTTTGGTGGCCTCAACGTGCTGGTGGCGAAGGATGGGCCCAAGGACGGGTCAATCGGGTGAGTCACCTTGGTGACTCAAAAGTTGCAACCTTATTAGAGGAGATGGGTATGGATCAATACCTATTAATACCATTTTTAGGGGATTGAACATCCATTTACCAGCTATTTTGATGTTCACCAGGGGTACAAGGTTTTGACACACTGCCAGATGTCAGTGGTAATGTGGATAAATCCTGAAATGTGGTTAATTTTTTTCGACATCAAGATGGACGTTAGCAAAATCATGCTGAAATGTCGTGGTCATTGGTCATGTAGGTAAAACAATGTCATAAACTAACCACCCATGACTGGGAATGGTAAGTTTATACCACCTATAAAAATGGTGATGACCGGGATGGATTTATTATTGTTTTACCCACATTAATTTACTGTTTCATGAAACTGTTTCATGTTTTTCTTGGGTTACTGGAAACGTTGGGGTGTTGACCAAGAAGACCGCCCCGTTGCTGACCATTTTTTCCCTAAAAAATCAGGGTACCATGGGATACCATCTCCACTGCAACACGACAAGGATGTTTTCTAAGGAATCTCATCTCCTGTCAGGGAAAAAAGCTGGAGGGAAACGGTGCATTGAATGTTTGGTCTCTGCGAGTGAAAATGGCAGGTTTGTCGATTGATATCTCAACAATGATCACTATTCGTTGATTCTTGAAATTGAGTAGTGGTTCCACAGTTCCATCATCCCTGTTTGTTGGCAATCCGGCAATTTCCCGCAATTGTTTGTAGGTTCATGCACTTGCAGAATTGAATATGAAGGACTCAGAATACCATCAGACACTGCCCCCAATGAGCAGGGTATGTACATAAATAAATAAATATATATATATATATCACAATCCTCTCTCTCTCTATATATATATGCTGCATGCTCACACACACACACACACCCAGAACTCCACTGAAGCATTGAAGTATCATCATTATCAACATCGTCTTGGCTATATATGAGACTCTGGAATTTCAGGTCATTTGTGGGTGAAAAAACAAAAAAACAATGATTTGTTTGTTTTTGGATGGAAAAGAACAAGGAAAATCAACAAAACCAAAACAAACAAAAAAAAACTACCAACAAAAACAAAACTTTTCACTTTAGTCAGGGATTGTGTTTTTTTGTTGGTTTTTGTTTTTCCAAGATCCAATTCCAAGATCCAATACTTCTGGAAGGAAGAAGCACGTTGCACAAAAAGTCCCTGCAACATACAAGGCATCTTTCAATCAATTGCAGTATTTCTTCAAAAAAGATACTTCAAGACTATATTCAAACATGTAGCCATTATTTGAAGAACATGCAAGTTTATGCTTTTCTAAAAGTAACACTATATTTGTTGGAAAACAAGTGGGTTTTTGACAGAGAATGCTGAACATGTGGCAAACTACTGCCACATTATGCTTTCTAGAGTTAGTATGCACTCATTTTTTGAAAGTAATAGTGCATACTTGAAATGAAAAAACTGTGAACCGTCTTTGTTTAAACAAAAACCCTCACAAATGCTACCTCTATGAGATTGACAGTGCCCCTTCTTAAGAAAAGTGACTTGATAGAGCACAGAATCACTTCAATAAGAAAGCTCTCTTAGTCTATGGAGCATTCATTTGAAACAGTAACGTATTTAGAACGGAGTTGTAGTGTAGCATTACTTTTTTGCAATGTTACATTGAACAGAGTGATACATTCCTAACATGGTGGGGCATTCCTTCAAGATAATGCAACATTGCTTTGGAATAGAATGTCTCAAGAGATGCAGTAGTGAAATACTCACAATGTTACAATGAACCAAAATTTTCCATGTTTTTTCAATTTTTGGATGAAAAACCATAAATTCCTTCGAGTTCCACTAGTGTATCACATGTATCACACATACACTTGACACAAATGTGTGGAGTTTCCAGCCTCGACGGAGGAGACCGGCGTGGAGTTCAGCACCACGTTGTGCCACGGCACTGTTTCATCCCCCTATTCCAACACATTGAGACGTAGGGCTGCGGGCTGCGTCACGTTTGGCAGTGATCAAAGGTGATTTAAACCCACTCAAAATGAGTATAAGTCTGGTTGGTGCTTTGGAACCATGAATGGATTATGACTTTCCATTCAGTTGGGAATGGAATGTCATCATCCCAATTGACTTTCACTCCATCATTTTTCAGAGGGGTAGGCTCAACCACCAAGTAGATTATCATCATATTATTATATTATCCCATAATTCACCATATTACCATTGGTTCATCACCCAGGTTTGCCCCTGTTTCCATATTTTTTGCTGTTTCTTTGTGAAATTCATCAGTTTTCAGGTCAGGTCCTGACGCCATATCCATTGCGATATCCTAGGCGCTTCCAGGCGCTTCAGTTGGAGCCGAATCCGCGCCATGGGATTGAGGTCACCGTGGTAGACAGGTGCGGGCGACGACCAGCCGAAAAACACATGGGAATTTCATGGATTTTCATGGAGTTACTGTAGATGTATTTGAAGATTTGAAGATATTTTGAAATTTGAAGATATTTTGAAGATATTTTGAGTATGATTTCTGACAGATGGTTTTTGTTTTTAACATGCGAAATAGGGATTTTTCAACGGATTGGTGGCCCCAGCAGTTGGCCATGGGGATCTAAGCCGCCAACACTGCGACCAAAAATGGGAAGATATGGGAAGTAAGCCATCAAGGTTAATGATGGTTAATGATGGTTAATGATGGTTAATGATGATATATTCAGATATATTGATCAATGGCCACTTTATTCTATTTTTGGCCTATTTTTGGGAATATCCCCAGAATTCATATGGCCATATTCAAATGGTACGTTTACGTAGCTCCATCAATTGGATCCATTTTAGATCTCCCACTGACAGGGCTAGGGATTTGACCTTCTGGTGATATACCCTCTGGTTATGACTAACAGTTTGCCATGGTATAGATGGCCCATAGAAATAGATTGTTTACCTATCAAAAATGGTGATTTTCCATGGCTATGTTAAATAACCAGATGGTATTATAATATATGATATTGATTGATATTGTATATATATATATATATTCTGGTGATTTCATGTAGCGAACTGGAAAAAAACAAACTATTCTTCATAGATAAAGCATGTAAAGCATCATGAAACATCTATAAATGAGCCATTTTCGCTAAATTACCGGAGGGTAAGTACAAAACATGTCTCTTGTTTCCTCAAGTGTCATGGGGTGGTTAGTTGTTCACAGCGAGACAAGTTCACCATCAAGAATTTTTGGGGCTACCATCAACGCTTGGGCTGCTCAGAAATGATCATCTGCATCAGCAGTTTTACGTCACCACCGTGTTTTTGGGGTGACTTTTCGTTTACCATCTGGTTATTTAACAGTTTGCCATGGAAAGTCACCATGCTATTAATAGGTAAACCTCTATTTCTATGGGCCATTTCCCGTGGCAAACTGTTAAATAACCAGATGGTACAACCTGGGGAAATGAACCATGCTTGATTACTTTCGTACCAGTTCCTCAGATCAGGCTTATCAAGCTGTGTATTTTACGCGCTTTTTTCCGGGTGGAAGATCAATGAAACGTAGCAAGACTTCGGGGTCAGAAAAAAATCTGGGATATAACACAATACGAGTATGTTTACTTATGGATACCCATTTACTTTCATTAGGATTTACTACATAAATCGTGTAAATGGATACACAGACACAACTGATGGCATCACCAGCCAGGGTCGTGGATCTTGGAAATCAAAACTGCGATATTCACACGCGAAAAATTACGCATATAGAACAACGTGGAGGATTTCCACTTACACAGATTCCATGTGGTTGGTGCTTTGGAACATGAATTTTATGTTTCTTTATTTTTCCATTCAGTTGGGAATTTTATCATCCCAACAACCAGTATGGGTATACTCTCTGGTAATTTAACATAGCTATGGAAAATCACCATGCTATTAATGGGAGAATCCATTATTTCTATGGTCATTTTCAATAGCAAACTGTTAGTCATTACCAGAGGGTAGTTGTATATTCCAAATTGTATCCCCATTAGATCCCCATTAAATCCCCATTGGGAATGTTATCCCAACTGACCAACTCATACCCTCTGGTACACTAGCATAGCTATTGAAAATGGCCATTTATTTCGTGTGTTTTCCCATTAAACATGGTGATTTTCCTATCAGTTGTGTTAACGTTTACCAGAGGGTATTACTATGGAAAATCACCATTTATAACAGGTAAATCAACTATTTCTATGATCATTTTCAATAGCAAACTGTTAGTTTACCAGAGGGTATATCTATATTAATACCATTATCAACCACTATTCACCCATTATCAGCCACTATTAATGGAAACTAACTATTATTATAACAATCATTAATCATTAATAGCTTTTTGTTAGTTTACCAGAGGTTTTTTTTCAGAGGGGTGGCGAAAAACCACCATTTACACAGAGCAACCCTCTGTTCAGGTACCCGGTACCCTTCACATGGCGCTACGGAGGTCACCAATGATCATCCCCTTTGTGAATACACTGTTCTCCCGAACCCTGGAATCATGGTTCAGAAAGGAAATCATCCCCAAATGGCCGAACAATTCAGGTTAGTGAAATATTATAATTTACCCATATATATATGGGTATATATATATATATGTATAATTATGTATATACTATAGTATATATTATATATTATATATACTATATTATATATTATATATACTATATTATATATTATATATACTATATTATATATTATATATTATATATTATATATTATATATTTTATATTATATATTATATATTATACATTATACATTATATATTATATATTATATATTATATATTATATATTATATATATACTATATACCATACATATCATCATATATAGTATCGGTATATAGGTATGTATTATACTATATATGGTTTGTACTATATTATATATATACACTATATATATACAGTACACATTGTACTATATACGTTATACTAAATACTACTTATGTATATTACACTCTGTATACTCCATATTCAAAGTGCATGGCTCTGACCTACTTTTTCAGAGGTGGTTGCGCCATCTATTTAACAGTGAAAAAATTCAATCCCAAATTTACCCGAAACAGCAAATGTGCCAGAAGATGGCGCAAC
>Ga0126342_10000472_pt1 | contig 43838 bp, 54 predicted proteins | sample Cyp1metagenome_FD_92528 | JGI IMG/M metagenome (GOLD analysis project Ga0126342, IMG submission 92528) | Coral microbial communities from Lord Howe Island, Old Settlement Bay, Australia - Cyphastrea 1 metagenome | ecosystem: Host-associated > Invertebrates > Cnidaria > Coral ...
AACAACATGTAAGCTTCCGTTGCAAGTCCGAAAACATCAGAACTAACGAAGATGGTGACTCTATAAAGTTTGGGTCGTAAAACATCTGAACCAAAGAAGATGGTGACTCTATAAAGTTTGGGCCCTATCCAAAATTATAATTTTCGATGGGGCTCAAATCTACACAGTCTTGACCCGAGTCAGAAAGAACCTTATCGAGACTAATGTTCTGGTGAGGCATCTGGCGCCAGAGTTCGAAAAATATGTAAGTTTCCGTTGCAAGTCGTACAACTTCTGAACTAAAGAAGATGGTGACTCTATAAAGTTTGGGCCCCAGCCAGAATTATAATTTTCATGGGGCTCAAATCGACACAGTGTTGACCTGAGTGAGAAAGAACTCGATCGAGCCTAATTTTCTTGGTGACGGACTTTTTGCAGAAGAGTCCCATCCCAACAACAAGTAATGTTCCACACTCTCACTCCTTTGGCACATATCACCACATATGACCAAAATGGAGATGGCAGGATCATCTCAGCGGTCTGGGCCATATTGAGGGCTGCAGTTCCAGTTGTAAGTCTCTATGTTTCCATGAAACAGCATGTAACTTGCATTTTACAGCAGGAAAAAGTCAGTTGACGGCAGTTCTGTTTGCAATGACCTTGCTTTACAATGACTAAAACGGCTTCGCAAGTCCCAAAGACAGACTGTCATGCCAATGCAGTTCGTGGTCAGTAAGTCGCCCCAATCATGGAAGAAACAGCATGTAACTTGCATTTTACAGCAGTAAAAAGTCAGTTGACGGCAGTTCTGTTTGCAATGACCTTGCTTTTCAATGATTAAAACGGCTTCGCAAGTCCCAAAGACAGACTGTCATGCCAATGCAGTTAGTGGTCAGCAAGTCATCCCAATCATGGAATTATAACCCCATTATTTATAATCATAGAAGTAACTGGTAATAAACCATATATCATATAGTTGCCATAATTAGTGAATGACCTTTGCAGCTGACAGCTGCGGCACGTTTCGGCGGGCATCAACTGGACAGCGCATAAACTCAACAAATCCTGAGCTAGAGAGTTACAAAGGGACGGCCCTGGCAGGATTTGAGCCCAAGACCATCTGCTTCCGAGACTGCTTCAAAATGCCCCGGGAGCTTGGGGGGTTCTCGTGAAAAATCACTGTGCTGGACTCAGACCTGCCCCTCCCCTTGCTGAAGCAAGAGTAACTCAGCTAGCTACCGCTAGCTTTCGTGATAAATGAATTCTGAATAAATTGAATAAATGATCGATTTCCCAGCAGCCATGTTTGATCACCTGAGGGTACTTGGCATCCCAACGTGGCAGTGTTGGGCAGCACGATGCGCGAACGACCCGCAGGAGATGTCAGCCGTACAGTGAGATCTCAGGCATACAACGGCAAAGTGGCTTTGGTGATGCTCAAGCCCCGAAGATTTCATCCTAGCCAAGACCTACCCCTGTGCTAAATCAAATAGAATAAACATGTCAAAACCCAATTCTCATTGGAAATTCTGCTATTGAAATGTGGAATTTTCCGTTGCCAGGTCAGGTTGCTGGAACAATATTTACATTGAATCTCACTGGAGCCCCGGACTTGACATCTGCCCAAGCCAGCCCCGATCAGCAAGCCTGAACTGCGTGGCAAAGGCCAAGATTTGGGATTTCATCTGGCTTTGAGATCCCAAGGCTTCAAAGGATTGATGGCTTCAAAGTGGGGTGAGAACGAAGCGCAAATTGATGCAAATTGAGCTAGTTGATGCTAGTTAGCCCATCGGGGACTGAAATGTTTCAGCATTGCGTTCGGCACCCAATTCGCTATTCTACCTCAACCCGACCGGCACCGGAGCCAAGCTACACACGCCTGCCCCCACGGACTTCGCCCACCCCGGGGTTGAAATGGCTGCGGACGGCGGAACCGCTCGAAATCTGCGTCCATATCATAGCCCTTCCACGCCCATTTAGGGTGTGCAACCTAACCTTGCCTCTACTCTATACCAAGTCGGTTTTTAAGCCGCATCCCAATGCAGAGTCCTCAACGAACAGATTGCTTGCGGTGTCTGGGCAGCATCTTACAAACCAACTCAGCACTTCAAACTTGGAAAGGAAAGGATGTATTCAGGGGTCCCAAACGCCTAGCTCACGATCAGAGCCAGTGACTCAAGAAAGGTAGACTATGTTCGGTTCCCCAGGCACGAGTGCCTGTTTTAAGGCCTGGCTATAGAATGTTTGTAGCAATTGTCTCGACGGCGAATCCCATTTACCAAATCATACTCACACTGAGATTATCATCTGCCAGGCTCCCTGGGGTTTGGGTATGGTCGAATTGGACACCAAAGCCTGAGAGTTTCTCTGCCGACATTTTGGAGCATAACCTCAAAGCAGCTGGCACTGGTGCCCCTAATGGCAGGCAACCAGCTCTGCAACCATGATTGCTGCTGCAGTTATGTGCAATACACATCCTCTTCAAGGAGTGCTATGTAGGGGCTGGTTGTTGATCCGGTGATCCGCCAAAGGTTGGGTTTCTATTCTATTCAGTTTGGAGATGTCTGGCGGATATCTGGGATTCCATAGATCACCAAGACATATCTGGCCGACAGGGTGCAACCGGCCTGATCACAGAGAGTCAACAATCGCCCAATGGTGAAAACTCTGTTGGCCAGCTTTGGCTTCGTGTGCTCGGGGGAAGGGATTGGCTTGCACAAGCTGTTTCCCTGACTTAAGAGAGTCTTTGGCTGCCGGTACTGAGACAATCATGTCTTTTTTGACATCCTTCCCCCTTGTCTAGAAGCCGGACTGCTGCTGTTGCAACACCAAAGCACTTGATATAAACGTCGCATCTCAACGCGGAAGTGACCTACAGCTGCGCTCTCAACTTCACTGATCCAAAGCAACATCTCCTGAGGAGCTTGTGCCCTCATCTCCCGCCATCGTCTGTGATGGCCTTCGGCGGCGGACGTTTCCGTGCGGCCAGCAAGGGTCTAGTTCTGGGCTGCACTGGATTGTCATTTTGGGATACTTCCGGAAGGTCCACAACTGGATTGGAATCGTGGAGGCCTACTTCAATTTTCCAAGCGCGCATTTTCTCAGGAATTCCAGTGATGTCCTTTTGATCAGTTGGGGCTCCAAGCCATTACTCCTGGAAATTGACCGGGCTCATCTGCAGACGTCTGCATGTTCTGCACCTCATCGGGTCATCTTCCAGCATCTTGGGGCCCAAAAACAGACAACGGCACCTGCTGTGAAACTTTTTAGGTTTGCCAATGGGAAGATTCCCCAAAATGCAAATTTTCATGTGGAAAATCATAATATATCATCATTTTCTGTTGCATTTGGGTGTGTTGAATCTTGAGACAACCACAACCCCATTGACATCTTTGCAATGCATCGACACATTGAGGTCGGCCTGCATCGGCGTGAAGCTCATTGGCATCCGTGCACCCATGGAATTCATGGCAGCATTCCTGGGCCGCTGGGAGCTGCTGGGCTCGCCATCGTGTGCAAATGCTACAGATTTTTGCCAGGGATTGTGAGCCTTCATCTGACCTTCATCTTCTATTTCTCTACATGTTTCATCATATTTCATCATATTTCCGTACAGGATGCTTTGCTCTTTGACCTAGCAAAACCCACCGTTCAACCTTTACTTGTTAGAGTCACTTTGCATCATTCCACCCGGCCTGTAGGAAGCTGGATCATATCTCACGAATTCTCCAGTCTTGTTCACAATGGCACCTGCGTAGGGATGCATAGGGATGCATAGGGTCGATGGGATATGATGGGATGAGGATGTTGCACATGAAATTGTCTTTTACCAGCTAGTAGTGTCAGCCATGTGCTCCACCTTGTGGGCGTTGAGTCGGGATTTGGCTGCTCCTTAGCACGTCAAGCAGCTTGGAGATCATCCAATCGTACAGGGCCCTCGTGCCACGATCCCAAAACGAATTGATCATGGCCCTCGTGGCTATCGAAAACGAATTTGGATGATTTCGACCAACTCAACCTGGACTTTGTGCTTTTCAATGACCAGGGCAAAGAATAATGATACTGTATTGTAGAATGATAAATGAGATGTGTTGGTACTCAACAGCTGACATGCCAGTCAAGAAAAAGCTTCAATCATCTTCAATCAAAATAAATTTAAGGAACCATATTTCATGAATCTTGCGGAAAACCACCAAGTACCTGATTGGTTGATAGGAAAAATCCACTGATTTTTCCGCAAAATCCACTGAGTTTCCAGCCCCGGTGTCTGCGACTGTCGCGAATGCTCGCTGCGATGCGACCGGTGCGACATGTGCCCAGGATTGGGCACCGGCACCTGGGTGATGATCATATGGGGATGGGTCAAAACCAATAGTACCCCTTTTTTGTTCACATCAAAATAGCTGGGATTTATGGATGTGAATAACCCATTAAAAATGGTATTTTCATAGGTATTGATCCATAGCCATATACATTTCTCTAAGGTGTCGTGCCAGACTGTGGTTTGCTCAGCACTCGTGATTCAATTCTTTGCTAAGGCATATATGGAGATTCGCAATTTTGCTCTGGTTTGTGTCTACTTGCATCTCCGGAGCCAACCATCCAAACTCAATTTATCATAATTTATCCATATTTATCCAAGCCTTTCCTTACACTCAGTTCCACGGGCTTCCTACTTCGGCCATCTTCGGCCCACATTGGCACCTGCTGTGCCTGCAACGCTGCTTGCTCTCCAGCGTTGTCGTAGGTCATTTTGGAGACCTCAGAGCTTGGGAACGTGTGAAGCGTCGCCTTTGGTCCCAAGAGAATGCTCCAAATGATATGTTTGTAGAATTGGAAGGGTAATCTGCAACGCCAAACTGTGGGCTAGGTGCTTGGATTTCTTAATCGCAACAAGCCCGTTTTTTTAGGCAAGTGGAAAGGAGGGGTGTCCACCATTCTTTAAATCAAGTTGCTCTGTAGCTGGCGCCGTACTTTGCGGCATTCACTTGTGGCTGCGCATGACCTAACGCAAAGGTTCGCATACACACGCAGGGAATTGCATTCCCTTGCAAGCGAAGTTGCTGTAGTTCTGCCCCACTGCTCACTCTTGTTTTGAGTATCAATGGTGAAATTCTGACACGTCCATCACTGCATACTAGCGTATCTACAGCCACGCCACTCTTCGCTTGGCTGCGCATCCAAAACTGAAACTGTTTGCTGCGAAAATTCCAAACTGTCCATGATGTTTGAGAAAAATTTGACAAGAAAAAATGTTCTGCATATAGCTCAGAAAGACTCCCAGCACATCAAAATCATCGAAGCCCAATAAAGAACGGAGGCGGAGAGCTCCGATTCATGGGAGCTGCAGCTGAGAAAACTGATGAGTGATAGTGATGATGATGAGGAAATGCCAAGCGAACAACAACAACAACAACAACAACAACAAATAGAGAGAGAGAGAGCAGCAAAAGCCATGTAAGCCACGCATCCTGAATAGATCATTGTAGATATAATTGTAGATAACTGCCAGACCTTTTCAAGCATCATGGGAAAACCGTGAAACCACAAACCACATTGGAAGAGTGGGCCTGCTCCCTCGGCCCAGGCTGCACTACGCACTCCTGGCAGGTCATGCGGGGCCATTGGTTGCCGCCAGATCACATCAATCCTGGATATAGCTAGCCAAAGGTCATGGCTCAAATAGAGAAATACACAGCATCATACTTACAGTTGTGCTGATTGTTGAGCTTGGTTCATTCATGTGTGTATATATATATATATATTAATCTTACCATTCCATGTAAAGTATGTTCTGCACTGTGCCAAGACCATCATTCCCCCCAACCTTGCAAGATTCATTGCAGGCCATGCAAGAGGGTCACCCACCAGATCCCGCCTCCTTGACCCCCGCTGCTACTTTCTTGGGCGGCACGCTGCTTCTTGAACTTGCCCCCCGGCCTTGAAGTCGCAATCGCAGCATTCTTCATCGAGTAAATCAGCTATGGCCAAGCATGGAGGGTTGCCGACAATCACGGATCTTTGTCCAGTGTGAAAGCAAGAAATCTTCTGGGTCACCAACTGTAGAGCCGTGGTGTAGTGGTGATGCCAAGCTGCAAATTGCACACCTGGCAGCTGCCACTTGTCAATATGTTCCTGATCCACAAAATGCCACAAAAGGTCTTGAGTCTTTAGATGTTTTGAGGAGTGGTCAGATACCTCTCGCAACTTTGACGTTGAAAACTCTACTTTACCTCAGCAGCTGGTCAGCTGGTCCCATGAGCCAGCCTACAGTCATGCGCGCAGCAGGGATCCCAATCACCAGCAGGAAGAGCACAATCAGAACTGGCAGGAACAACTGGAGCCATTGAGCCATTTAACTCCGCGGTGCTGCAAAACTCATCTGGTCGTGGAACATGTGAAACCCCGGTTTCCGGCGGTTTCATTTTGTGTAGGTATGAGATGGTATGAGATTTGTGGAGTGTACACATCTCAAGTCACACCGTGACACACCAATCACACCGATGATCTTTTTGGATCCTGTCAACCCAAGTGTCAGCTCTATGAATCTTTCCCACCCTTCCACCAATGTCCAGTTTCCCAAGGTGAACTCAGGAGGTATAGGGGTATAGCTTTCAGGAAGCTTCCATCCCACAGTGCCACAGGCTGTGGCGAGCCTATAGAGAATGCCATCAAGCAATTTCGCAGGATTGGATAGGTGTCTCCACCCGTTGCCTGCAACTCGTCACATCAATGTCCGCCGGAAGTTTAGATCTGCTTGACATACCCGAAAAGTAGCTGTTGGTGGCTCTGGGTCAAATCCTGTTCAACATCTCCAACTTGGGTGTCCCAAACCAGAAGGCAAATCAAAGATTGGGCACGTTTGATGTCCTGTTTTTGGCCTTACCCTTCAGGGTTTCACAATGCTACAGACAGTTTCCCCGGGTCCCAGGTGTAGGTCGACGGTCCTCATCCATCCGAATGAAGATCATGAGCAACACACCTGAGTGGCTCCATACGAAACTGGACCAGTCCAAGATATGTTTGCTGGATTTTGCATCAAGGTTGAATTGGAAGAATGGGAATGACAAGCTATATCAATTTATCCAATTATCCGACCTCTCCCAGAGACGTTCCATAATGGTGGCCCAGCTGTTTGGGTGGGGTCACTGGCTTGGGTTTCCTCCACTAAACAGGATCATCGGAGGAATGCAGTTTTCTTCAGTGGCTAATATCATGCAAGACCCTTCCAGCAACTTCTGAAACGTTCTGATTTGCAAGCTAAGATTGTGGCCAACCAGGATAATGTGAAGCAAAAAGCAGAAGTTGAGCACATAGGAGAGGAACTGCGCAAAAATGCAAACAAGCACGGTGCGAACCAGGACCTTCCCTGAAGGGTTCACAGACTTCGATATACTTAGATCATTTTACATTTTACAAAGGTCTTGCATCATTTGGAACTAGTGGTATTAAGTGGTACTATTCCTTCTACACACTTCTAACTCATAACAACTCACCAAGTGTCGAAGGCTTAGACTCCACCCTCCCAAAATCTGTGAGTTTCAGCTTGGATTAATCACTAAAGGCCCACATAGTGGGGTGTTTTTTGGACTTCTAACTCGCAGACTCAGCTTTTGAGAGCAGGTGCCCCGAAAAAATGCAAAACGACAAAGACTGGTGGATCAAATGGCCTGCGCTCTCTGCTGCGTTTTTCGCTGGAACCTCGTCATTTCTTCAAGTGTCCTGCGTCAAGGCAACTGGCGCTGGCCTCCAATATCCTCCAAGTGGTTGCTACTGCGGGAAACCGAAACCTAAATTCATAGTCATAGTCTAAGTTTGGAATAAACAGATCAGTCCTAAAATATGTAAAATAAATGAGAAACACTGGCCGGAGTGGTCGGGGTCTGAGTCGGCAACCAAAAGGGCTGAGTCTCGGGTTTTCTCCGTTGCTGACTCGCTCGTCTTTAGTTGCTGACTCGTAGTTGCTGGTTTAGTTGCTGACTCGGTTAATGTTCCACTGGCCGGGTATTGCCCTAACCACTAGCTCGCAAGCTTCAAGAACACAAGACAACTGCAATCACTGACCCAAAGAAACCCAAGCAACATTTGTCCTGAAGAACATGACGAACTCGTGAATGTCAATGGTCCCGTTCATATTCTGCCAGCATAGCACGTTCGATCCCAACACAGGTCACTTCATCGCTGTAAGATCTCGCAAGTCTCACACAATTCATTGATTTTTGCTGCTTGTCTTGTTCTCAACAGTAAAGCCTCACTTCATCTCGCTTCTCTGCGACGGCCAAGGAAGTGACAGTTTCTTGTAATTATTAGGTTGTGCTGAAACTACTGAAAAGGCATGAAAAGAACCTGGCCAAAATATTGATCCTCGGTTTCAAACAGAGTCAACATCTGACTTTGTGAAGCAATTGATCCATACGAATGGAGACATTTTCGGATTATCTTCAACTAATTGAAGAATGTCAAAGATGATGAAAGGACTCATCATGCCGCGCAGCTCGCGTCCCTGTACTGCCAAGCATGTCATACTGTTTCTGGCACCTTGTCAATTTCCTGCATCACTGTGGCAGCCGCAGCCTGTAGGGTTCAGCGGGTTTCAAGCACTTGTGAGTCGCTAGATGTTGATTCTGAATCAAAGTGCAATCAGTTTGTAATCAAGGTGCTATTTATCAATGAATTTAGGATATTTATTTCGAAGATATCGAAACTTGTTGACAAAATGCAGCGATGTCTCTATGAGTTGTCGCAGCATCTCTTCGCGATTCTGGCCTCTGAAGCGTTGAGACCGCAAAGCTTCAGTGCTTCACACAGCTCAACTGGCAAAACACCGGAGGGTGCCGCGGCGATTGGCGACTGGATGGGATTGGATTTTGTCAGTTGGCGCCAATGAGGATTTCTTTCCCTTTCTCCATTTCTTTATGTCTTCTTGAAATTGTGAGGTCCCAGGCATAAAAACAATGAAAAACCTACCAAGAATGAAGCATACAATAGAACCTTTAGCCTGACACGGACGACAGAACTAATAAGGACAGAACTTGAGAGAACTGCGACTTCTGGCAGGTCTCTCCCAAGTGAATCGCACTCAAATGATGCTGTGGTGGCCACATACAGTTGAACCATCCATGTATCATCAGAGTCACCAAAAGAATTCCCAGTAACTCCATCTTCCTGCCTAGCGTCACAGAGCCGCTGCCGTCTTCATCGATTTCTTGATATGCTGCCTGTCGCAGGCTCCGGCCAAGGGCTGCACCAAAGACAGCTTTGAATCAATGCCAATCCAATCAACAGCCAGTCTAATCGCCAACGACTTTGGATGATCAACTTGTTGATACAACAACAATAAATAAGCTACTATGTAGAAAATCCAAATCTAAATCCAAAATCCAAATCCACCAACACTCACACAAAGAGTGTACAAATAATCATGGAGTTGTGGTGTACCACACGTGGTGAAGTTTGGCACTGATCCCACTGATCCAGGAACCTGTAGCAGTTCCATGGGCAATTCTGCTTCCCCGTTGTCTTCATTCTCCTTTTCGTGCAGCTGGCCAAATCCAATGTGTCCATAATTATATATATATAATTTGTCTCCATATATATATATATTTCAATCACAAAGCAGAGACAAGCAAATGCTGGTGCAATCTTCTCTTATTTCTCCCGACTGCCGCCACTGATTAGCTGGAAACATGTTGGATCAATTTTGCTATACAACTGCGCTGGACCGGAGCCACCCCCTGATTAGCAAAACGGATCAAATTTGGGGCATAAGGTCCGAGTCCACACTCAAAGTCTTCCTGTGTCGGACAGGAGCCAGGCCAAGACACCAATTTGGGGGTCCCCAACTGCTTCACACAGCATCTCCTGTGTCCAGAAGATCACTTTCTGTAGCATGACCTGGCTGGCGGTCCCTTCAACATGACTGATTGTAAGCTCCGTCCTTTGAACCTCAAAATGTTCGAGGAGGTTGCAACCAATCAGAAGCATCGCTTACCTTCCATTAGCCCACGACGACTCAAACATCCCCTATGATCCCTGCTGATTGTGAGCAAATTACAGATCTTGCTTAGAAGCATAGTAGTGCCTTGTCCTGTCTGACAGGACTCGGCAACTCCCGATTTCCAAGAACATGTGACATGTAAGGATGTGGACAAGATCCTTTAAGCACATGCTACCAATCTCTGAGTCATTCGGCCAGGCATGCAGTTCTGGGCTCAGCTCAAGTGCTTCGATTATTGCTGCATACTATATGTACATATTATACGTATCATGTACACATCACGACATGTATATTGATTCATACATATACAATATTTAATCATACAATATCATACATATACAGCAATCATATAGCAATTGCCTTTCGGGCGTTCACTGCTTCCGCGGTTCTCAGCTCCAGGCAGGTATTCTTTTGATCACTGGTCTTGAAGATCCTCCCCTGGGCGTGCGGAGGTCGTCCGACTCATATCATCGTCATTCGATTGCACGTAGAGAGTATGTAGCTTTCATTCACACTAGAATTCTGTCACTTTTCTCTTCTTTGTCTTGCCGATTTACCAATGACTCTCTGTCTGCCCTAAGGCACAACTATACCATGGATATTATATGGATACTATGTTTGAATACTATGTTTGAATACTATGTTTGAATACTATGTTTGAATACTATGGTTTCACTCATGGCGACATGTTTGCTCATCGTCACAGCCCAGGGCTCCACACGTCTCCTCAGATTCTCTCCTTCGCCTGGAATGAGCGAATGTGGAGGACCCGCTGGTTAGCATGATCTACACATAGTATGAATATCTACACAAGGCTTCGCTGGATTCGGTGAAATCCAGCTCATGAACGAACATTCCAGAACTTGAGGTGGAGAGCCCGATCCATATTTGATTTTGTGGCTTTCGGCAGCTTTAAGCGAACCAGGTCGCTCACCAAACGCCCTGCCCCCACAGTCCTTTGCACATTTTCTTCCAAAATGGCCGCCATTTCCTTCTCTCTCGCTGTCGATTCCTGTCCGTTCACAGGGCCCTATTTGGTGCAGGCACCATGCGTCATGAACAAATCCCCAGCCAAAGCCCAAGCCCCGGAGCCACAGCCCACACCGCACCTGAAGGTTGGCCATCCTCGCTCTTCGGACTTCTTCAAGCCCATCTTGGTGCACAGTTCTTGGCATCTGTCGTTCCTCTAGAAGGGGACCTTTTTCTGTTGATGAATCCACGTGTCAAGCGGCCCGCAAAATGATAATGCCAAAGAGACTTTACAGTCTTTTCACCATCGAGACTCAAACTGCACCCGATCAAGGCCCGTGAAACTTCCCCGTCCAACAAGACTTAGCATCCCAACCGGGTGGTGGTGGCATAGCCTGGCAGTAGAGGCAGCTGATCATGCCCCAACTAAAGGAGTGAACGGGAAGTATGACAACGATTGTGGGTTGAAATTCTCCCAATATATCTGTCAAGAACAGAGCTGAGAGATGCTGAGAGTGTACTGTACATGGTCGACGTCATCGTGATGATGGTGATGATGGCGGTCTAAGTAGTGGAGGGTGAACACATCCAGGCAGGGTGCCCAGGCAGGGTGCATTTTCTGACCTGCTCCTTGCTCTCCATGAACAATAGATATATGGCCCATGATGATACAATAAAACAAAATCTCATCAGTTTTGTTGCTGGTAAATGTTCGAAAAAAATATGCTATCAACTGCTTCCCTCACCTTCGCCGCAGCGTAAAAGGCAGCCGCCACTCCGAGGCCTGACGTCACCTGAGGCTCAAAGCTGCGACAGCGAACGTCATATGATCAGTTGATATCAGTTGGCTATATTGCGCTTCGCTGAAGCTGGCGCTCTCCCTATCAAAACCAATGGTGAAAAGAGACGAAAGAGACTTGGCAAGCTGCAAATGCTTAAGGAAGACCCATCCAACCGCGCGTTTCAACAGGATGCTGCCCCGTTTGCTGCCGGCTTTGAGTGCAACTGCCAGCTTGGGCTTCCCCGCAATGGAGCCTCCCAGCAGCAGAAAGCCCCAGCCACCTAACCCTGTAGTGCTCGTCATAACACCTGCCATCACATCAGAAACGAAAGTATCACAACAAACTTGAGGCCAAGGGGTAAGCCGGGTAAGCGACGAAAGCTGTGAAGGTAAAGGGAGGAAGGTGTGGTGAAAGAGCAGCGGTGCGAGGAATCGGGAGATACGAAGTGGAGAGTAAGTCTGATGATGCTAATGATCCTGATTGCGACGATGTGGCGACGATGTGGCGACGATGTCCCAGTGGCGGATTGAGCCACGGCAAAACTGCTTTCAAAAACTCCAGGTGGAGGGAAGGGAAGCACTCAACTGTGAAGTTTCATGTGACCGGCGATTCCAGCCACTGCACATGCCTTGCTAAAGCAAGAGGGACTTCCGCTAGCAAAAGCTAGCTTTGGTGACATGTCGGAACCTGTCTGCAACGAAGAGTTCATCGCCTTATCAACTTTATCATTCATCAGTGGCCAATAAACAGCGGTGCTTCCAAAGAGTTACATCCTACCATTCTGGATCAACGTCCAAAAAGCGGGTGACTTGCACCTAGCACTGCAGCACTAAATGCAAAGAGCACCGCCTCAGAGGAAAAGTCATCACATCATCACAAGCCAAGAACATGTTGCCAGGTTAACAGTTAGCTTCATGATCTTCATGTCAGTGAGGCCACAATTTTGCTGAAGTTCAGGCCCAGTTCAGTCGCATCCATCCAGCTGGACCAGGGCGCCACACGATGACTCCACAGCCAACTGCAACTAGCAGCAGCAGAGGAGAAAATCTCCGAGCCAGGACGATCATAGCAGCCTCGCAGTGCACGTCGATGAAAGGCCAGTGACTAGAGAGAGATATCAGAAAGGCTTCTGATCTGGCGCTGTTGAAAATTAATGCAAACATTGCACTGCCAAATTGGAGCACTTTTGGTCTTTTTGTATCCATATTTTTTCTTTCCACCACATTGACCAACCAGATGCTGTTGCAGATTCCTGAGGACACGGACGAAAAAACTGTTGAACATGGCTTCCAAGATGACACATGCACGAGCAATTGTCACCTGCCCGCTGGAAACTTGCTGCGCTTGGAATGGTTTGACGGTCAACTGGTACTCCAACCCACCACTTTGAAAACTGGATGAGTTGAACGCAAGACTACCAATGAAGCCCTACTCACGCTCAGGTCCTGCATTTCAGAAATGTCAGGGATGTTCACTTCGATATGAAACATGGAGGGAACTTCAAACTGAGCTACAACAAGTTGCCATCAGGCTTTCAGGCTTCACTGTGTGCACCTTGGACATTGCTTTTAGATTTGAGAAGTCTTCAGGGGAACAAAATCTGGGACAATCCGAAATTCTAGTGGAACGCAATCATTTATCGGACTTGGGGTGGGATGAACTTCCTCCACGCTTTAGGATGGACAATCTTCTCCAAACACCCCACCACACTTGCCTCTGTGCAGTAGGGCACAGTGGCAAGAGTAAGCTCCTTGGTGCGCTGCAAACTGGTCATAACTCAGTACTTTGTCAAGAGCAATTGCATGGGGGCTGACCATACTTCGCTGGTGAGACAATGAAAAGAAATCGTCGATGTTACCTGTTCACAGATGTGAGTGACGTGATGTGATCCAAGAAAAGAAACTGTCTTGTATGTTTTGCTAAGCTTGGGGCAGCTTGCGCACAAGTGTCATCCCAGCTGGTGCGCAAGTTGTAAATCTGGCCAAGGTCGACATTTTTTTCCGCAAACGCTCTCAAAATCACTGCGTACAATGGAACAAAATACAGTCCGCAAACTCTCTTCTTCTTCTTCTTCTTCTTCTTCTTCCTCTTCTTCTTTTTTTCTTCTTCTTCTCTTCTTTTTCTTCTTCTTCTTCTTCTTCTTCATAATTGACATGAAATGAGATACAACCACCACTCGTCAGGTGTACAATTATGCGTAACAATCTTCTAAATCATTCACAAGAACCATCCCATAGCACCCAAAATCGATGCAGAGCTGCACAACTCAACCTAATTCTATCAAGGCAGGTTCAGGATTTGAAGGGAATCCAAACAAGTTACTGTACTGGCTCGAGCTGTGGTTGTGCCATGAGTTCCCCAGCAAGTCGTGCCTGTCCATCGATGGAACCTTCCTGCGGAGCTAGTTGGAGCTCCAGATTGAACTCCCACCTGTGGTGAAAGGATGGCTCTTAGATGGCCGGGATGTCAACAGGTCGCTGACAGATCAAAGTCACATAAATCAGGGTAGTTCCTGGTAGATTCGGTAAATTCATGTAAGTTCTACACAAAAACTCCATGGCATTCAGTGAGTTCAACTGCTCCAATGCCGAGCGGCAGAGACACCGAGGCAGCCAAGGTGGTCTCAGTGCCATCCAGGCCCACCTGGTTGAGATTTCTCGGGAGACGTGGAAACCAATGGTTTCCCTCAGAAAAATGATCTACAAATGATGGGTGTTTCACATCTGGGTTAGTCTATAGAAAAATGGTAACAGGTTTAAAAATGTTTAAAATTTAACGAACACTTTCTTTTCAACCGCTTCCAGAAAGCTGAGTCGACAGCATTCAGCAGTTCGCTGGATTGAGTGCCAGTCCTTACATCCAGCAGATCCTCCATGTGCAACTCATCCCACATTGAGGACATTCCGAGCTGAGCATGCCACCACCATTCCAATGAGACAGCGAAGATCGCCAGTATGGCTGAAGCAAAGGCCTGGAGTGGGAAACTTATTGGAAACCTGTTGGAAAGCAGTTTTTTTAAGCTGCCGGAAAGGGAAGATTTAACCACCAAGTGATGGGGATTCAACATGATGTACCCAACTAACCACCAAAGTGATGGGGATTCGAACCATCACAAAATGTGTTTTTTCGTTGAACAACAGGGACACCAAAGCGTCAAAGCAAGGATACAATCATGAAGCCTCCGCCAATGTGACAAGAAATGGGGACACATGTCCCACCAAATGCTCTCAAAGTTGATAAGCATGTAGCCAGAATACATTTGTTTCTGAGTCGATGGAGACGCTTGAGTTTGGACATTGACATGCACAAAATCATCCAAGATCAGAATGATCAAAACCAAAACCAACCCTGCAATGTTCAGACAAAATGAATTTGCATGCAGTGCACCAAGAAGGCTCCAGTAAAGCTGGCGTACTTGATGACCTGCAGCTCATGGCACCAGGAATCATTCACATTCCAGTGCTCTGCAGAATGCCAAGGCATTGCTAGATACTGCGTGAGATGTGCTGCATCCATAGATTTCCATCCCTTCATGTTGATCCTGTCCAAATTTGGTGACATCAACAACAGCGCCAACATGCGCCAACTGGCTCCAGTCACACGAATCATATCCATACTGAGCCGAATCTGCCCAAACACCTGGGGGAATGCTACAAATGATGAATGACTAGGAAAGCTTGGATCGTTTGGGATATACCATCTGTAGCAGTCTGTAGCGACCATCACACCGGAATTTCCATCTTTCAGCAGTTCTGAGGAAATGGCGACTGCGGTTTCCTCATCCTCGTCGTCTTTGGACTTCGGTGCCATTCCGCGTTACCTGTCGCAGCCCAGCTCTGGGGGCGCCGTGAGGAATCTGGTATCCCGAGCACTAAGACTAGCTGGGCTTGATCCATTGGGGTAGTGAACCCAATTTTCAAATTCATCCCCAAAATACAATCTATCTATTTCATCATGGCAACTAGGGAGGACTGATGTTTTCGGCCTTCAGAGTCAGATATCTCAAAGACTAAGATGTAAACCCCATGTTTCCCATCATTCGAAGACATGTTTTAGCTCAAGATGAATAAGATGAGGGCCCACTTTTTTGGACCTGGGTGGTCTCACAATTGTATCATCATGCAGTGAACACCTGGCTGATCTGCGCCTGTGTCGCTTTGATCAAACGGAGGAGATCACACTGACTGCGGTTTAACCGGCTGCCAAAGCTTGGTTGTTGCAAATGATTGCTCGATAAAAATGGATCAAATCTAGAGAATGGGCATGGCACAGCAGTGAAATCGCTGTGGTTTCTTACTGGCACTGACATCTTTCAAAACTCTCGCGCCGTCGGCGGCCCAAGTCCTTCAAAGGAGCGGACCAAAGCCGAAGTCTGCGGGATCACATGAAACATCGATGGAATCCCCAACTCTGCCGATGGTAAATTAAGCGGAAATAAATGTCCTGCAAGGTCATGCTTTGTCACAGTGAGTGTTGGCATTCAGTTTGGAAAACAATATTCTGGCATTTCAACTTCCTCTGGAGGGAACAGCATTCAAACAAAAACACAATGCTCGGCTGCGATTTATTCTGTGGTTGCGGAGACCCGACAATGTCTCGCCTTTTTGCTACTCAGGCATGTAGTCAAGGCACTCTTGAATTGCGATATGGCACTGCAAGGTTGAGCGCTTGGGATTTAGACTCTCTGGGGTCCATTCAAATGAGCACGCAATGCCATATACGTAAAATTCCGAATTAGATTTTGCAAACTCTGGAAGAAGTTCCCTTGAGCATTTTGGTAGCTTGACCACACCTTTTTCTGGATTCTGCTTTTTTCGAGAACTTCAGCCGAATAAAAAAGCGCAACGGTGCCAAACACACCATCCTAGTGGCCTTCGAACTGGCCTCTTTGTGCATCCATTCATCGGATTGAATTCCCACTATGCAGAAGTCATCCAACCTGGCACGGGAGGATCATGCCACCATGATCCACAAAAATGTAACATGAGCCAAATGAAACCCGTGAGGTTCATCATGAAGACAAGGTTGAATTTGAACCATATGTTTTCTTTGTGGATGAATGGAGGGGCCTTGATCCATCCGAACTCACAGTCCAAACAGCAGCAGGTCCTACTTTCCCTTGTGACAGCCGCACAGCAAGGACACAGCAAGAGGAAACCACAGGGTTATGTTTGAGACTTTTCCTCTATATTGGCTATAGGCTATAGGGGACTGTTCTGACCAGGTGAGGCAACTTTGTGGCATCGTTTTGGGACGTTCCGACCTCATGACCCAATCAAACATGCCAGGTCTGGCAAGTGTCCGTCTCATCATCTACCTGTCCCATGACAGGTCATGTGGCAAAAGATTAGCGCCAGTGTTGTGGAATTTTGAGAGTCGTTTTTTGCTCTCCGCTTTGCCTTCTTGCGATTTTTGCGACGTCAAGAAAGGCAACTTTTCGCAGTGGGTGAGGCGCTTTTGAATCCGCTCCGTGCGAACAGCTGTTCCTGAATTCTTTGGACGCAGTTGAACGGCGTTCAAAGAATTCAGGAACTTGTACTCCAAAACAAAGCTCCTTCAGTTCCCGCAACAATTCCACATGACAAAAGGATCCCACTCCTCTCGAGTAGCGATGCACAGAGCATCACCCATTGAAACGCTGTTGCTTCGCTCATCTTCTCAACCGCTCGGAGGCGATCAGTGACATCCAGAAATGTCCAGAAGATTCGCCCTTAAGGCCCTTAAGTAAAGAGTAATTAGAAAAGAAAACACCTCCTTTAGCTTCGTATCATTGACGCTTCCATTCCACAGGTTCCCATAGCTGCCATGGCTGGTAGAGCTTCCACCTGCGGCAGCCGTGGCAGCACTTTTGGCGTAGCATCTTGGAACATAATCTCCAAGCGCTTCTCGTTCTCTCCATGGAACGTTGGCACTTCCATGGAATGCCCGTGTGTAGGTATGGAGGCAAAGGACACGGAGCTGCAGAAACTCATGGTACCGCAAGACGGAGGAACACCAGAGGGATGAAAGTCCAGCTGCACGAGTGCCAGCCCTTGATGTCTGCGAAGTCCACGACGATGGTTCATGGAGAGTTTACTGTCGTGGCAAACTGCAAAAACCATCGTGACCCTTTCGATGACTGAATATACTCAATTTCAAAGTGTTGCTTCGCACCCAAATGTGCTTCAAAAAGATGTGAAAAGTGCTGTTTGTGCCTAGCCTCCAAGGCACTCCAATAACAACTCACTCAAATGCGAATCACTTGCAGGCAGCAGCATGGCCACGGCACATACGTGCTTGAAGAGAATCATGTAGACTCCGCGGTTTCATGCTGTCAAATATGTCAAATATGTCATGCACACGCGATGTCAAATGCTGCACTCACTAAACAGAAAATGATGCATCGAACTCCTGAGTACTGGGATGGAATTGCACAGCCTAGTGATGTTCGTAAACCTCACATACTGTTTCAAAATCAGACGTTGCTTCCAAAGAACCACCCTTCTGAGTACAGTATTTAAGGTCAATCTTAATGAGCCAGCTGATTTTCGGGGCTGAAATCAGCCCCAAACGCCTTGTCGTCCAGCATAGCTCGTCGGTCCTGCAGAAAGGCTTCCTTGTCCCTTGTTGATTCTTTATTTTTCATGGTTCAGTTCAATTGCCCAATAATATCCCAGCTTTAATGACATCAATAGTCACTTCTTGGAGAAAGAATTAAGTGGACATCAATTGGGTCTGCCACGTGCAGGCCTTCTCAAGATTGCAGATTGTTGAAGGAAATGAAACGTAAAATTGCTGAGAGCAAGACTACCAGACTTTGGTGCCCGAAGTCTGCTGGATGTTTCCTCTGGTCCATCTATTTCCATTATTCAGCAATACTCACTGCAAACTCCTTCAGCCGTTTGAGCACCAAGTTGTCAGCTGCGAAACCTGGATGAATTCTGCTTTGATGGATGGGTCAAGATCCTAGTGTCCCAACCAGACCAGGTTCTATTACACATGCGTCTATCGAAGTTCGGGATCTTCAACTTCTACCAGTTCTACCAATATCCATCTGTTCTGCAGATGTCCCATAGAGTCATAGAGCATGCCGTAGTCCAAGTTTCTTCAATTTCAGCAGTTAGTTGTGTCACAAGCTCAGCACGTGCCAGGCCTGCGGTGGAAGCGTTCTTCGTAGGACCGATGTTCTCCTGTCGTGGATTCGTCCAGCATGGGATTTTTTCGGAACATCGGAGTTGAACAATGGAAAAACCTGCGCCAAAGATGTGTTTATTCAGTCGGCATCTTTCCAAAGGGATGATCCCAACACTTCTTGACGCTCCGACAAAGGCGCCTTCCCCATGTGGCTCTTTTGTGGTCCGCCAGTCGCCTGAAGTAGATAGAAATATGTCGATGACATGCGCTAAATTCAAGGACCTTGCTGCTGAAACATGCGAAACCTAAAGCTGGTTGACTTCTCACCTTCCGAAGACATGTGCGCTGCTTCTGAAGCAACTCCTGTGCACGGTCAGGATCAAGCTTTGTGTACGAGATCTGGTGCCACGGTAATGGACTCTGAAATATGTTGGAGATTTTTGGAGGGAATCCAATGCTCTTCATACCCTTCACTATTGCGTAAAGTCTGAGGCTGACAATCTAGTTCACTAGTTCAGAAACCTGGGAAAAACTTCTGCCAATAAAGCGAGGCGAATAATTAATAGCGCAAACGAGTTTAGATCAGCATAATGCTGGAGGTACCCCAAGTAGCATGCCCCCAAGACTTGGGAACCTCTCGCAGGTCTCACTTTTTGACACACATTGAATATCAATGAATGATTGTGCGCGAAAAATCGCACAAAAGTTTGCAAACACCAAAACCTGTCAAAGAAATCAATCCAGAGGTAGCAACTTGGTATATTCTGATTGCATGTTGCGGGATAATCAGTGCCCATCTACTCAATCAATCGCAACTCGTGTTTGAAGGGACAACGCTGGTGCAACGCTGATGCCTGTGTGATTTTGGAAGATCAAACAAATGGACAATGGAAGAGGTAAATCTTCACAAAACATAGACTTTCACAAATCTTCACCACAGAATACAGATACCAAAACTTCAAGCAATGGGATTCTAGAGTCCTAGAGACAAAAAGAAAACTTCTGTTGATATTCCACTATGGCCCAGCCCGACAAACCAACGCCGCTTCGGAGAGTCTCCGCATGAATGGCAGGCCGCTCTGCCTTCAGAAGCCGAGGTTTGAAAGGTCAGCGGCCAATAGGCTCTGAAGATCTCTGAAGTCTCTAAAGGATTCTAAAGGTTCCAATTGAGGGACCCTTCACCTGCAACCCCGGTGCCTTTGAATTGGCAGCTGCATGGTGATTGATCTGATGGAGAGGCCTTGAGTGACAGGAAGAGCTTGGAGAAAATGATTTCCACTTCCCACTTGGTAGAAACCCTCTCCTCAAAGCCCGATTTGCTAAGCATCTGAGTCTGAAGATTAAGATAAGTGGAAACAGAATTAGATTCCGAATTCTCAGGATCCAGTAAAACACCCGGACGGCAATGTATCTACACTGTATCTACACAAGAAAGTCAAGCTGGTCTCCCAGTTCTCCCACGGCGACGGCCCAATCAGCTGCGCAGGTCTTTTCCAAATCGATTCACGCCTCGGCAGGAGCTGCGTAGCCCGAGTACACCGACCTCCACTACTGCATCTACATATTTAAATATATTTAATATGATTTGATAATTTGATAATATTCTGTATTTAATTTGGTGGGTTGAAACGTTAAACATGCTTTTAAACTCTAGTCATCATCCATTTCTTCTATTTCGATCTATGTATTTTAGACTAGATCTAGCCCATTCCCATCCCATCATCCCATCATCCCATCGGCACCTGCAACTTTGGCAGGGCCAGGAGCCAGCTGTAGATCTCCGCACTTCGCGAGGCCGTGATGCCGCTGCTGTGCCCACGCACCGAGCCCGTGAAGCCCTGAGGCCCGGGGAATGGCAGATGTTCATAGGCTACATGACTCAAACATCATCATATTAGATGAATTTATATGAATTTATATGAATTTATATGAATTATATGATATGGATCATTCATCGGTGGATGTGGATGATTTGGGGGGTGCCCGATTTTCAGAGAAATTCACCCGCTTTCTGAAGGGTCTGATTGAACCTGTGTTGCTGATGCTGCTGGAAATTCTTCAACGATGTGAAGTCATAACTGGTCGTAATGTGTTTAAAAACTTATGAAAATTCACGCTACAGTCGCTGGTGCAAGCGACAACTGAAACTCAACCGTGAAAGTTGTGGTTCACTTGAGTCTGCGTTTGAAAGCGTGCTCTTGGATGTGTACGTTCCCAAGCAAACGATTGAAATTGGACGGTTCACCACACTGCAATGATGAGACTCTATGGGTTTCAGCAGCACCTCCTGATCTTTGTCAAAGCGGGAATAGCGCACCACATCCCCTGAGGCTTCAACGGCATCATTTTTCCCGATGGCTTCTGGATCATTCAATTCAGTCTTGCCGTGTGCATGTCTGTTCCTCCAGCTATGGCCACAAACTATCAGAATGATTGCAAGCAGGACCCTAGTCCTTTTCCCTGAGCAGCAATGGAAGCGTGGTGGCTAGACCAGCCGACTGAAACAGTTGACCACTGGACAAGCCAAACAATGACTGGGCAAATTTTGGAAACCAGTGCATGTCAAAGAGTAGGCACAGTTCTGGCGTTAAAGTTCAAACCCGTATGTCAGGTAAGCTCTGCATGTTAACCGCAAAATGTGCTTCGCTTGGCGTTGCCAGAATGTCGCCTGAAGATGTTGCAAATGCTTAGTGAAATCAAAAACCTGCTGTGCGGCGACAATGCGACTGGGCTTTTGTTGCCATTTTGAACTCCCAGGACCATCTTAAACATCTTAGTATCACAGTGTAATCAGTGCAATCAGAAAACCTGTCAGGAACTGTACCACAATATTTTTCCTTCCACCTGTCTACTCCACTCTGACATCTATACGACAGATGCAAGCACTAGCAAATGATCTCTTTCTCATCTACTGTCAATCCAATTATTCCATTCATTTGCGTCCGGCTTGTTTTTAAATGGACTGTAGCATCAATGGGGCGTAGCATCCCTATATCAATGAGCTGCCCCTCGCCAAGCAAAGCCAAGCGTCTAGAGTTCACCTCCTTCAGGCGTTTCACCAACTTGTCGCTGCACTTCACCGGAAAAATCACCTGGGGGATGGCGCGTGTGGTGGAAATGGCTGGGAAAAGTTCCAGCGGAACCGAAAAGATGAGTTGAAGAGACTTTGCAAAACTTTTCGTATGGAAACTATGTCAGGGGATGTTTGTGGTAATTAAAAGGTTTGCGCCATTGTTTGGTGCAAGTCGCATCATCTGCGCAGTGGAAGACCCAAACCGGGATGTTCTTCAACCTCACAGGAATCAAGTGTGGAACCATCCAAGAACAAGCATTTCTGCCTGGCTCCTCGAGTGAACCGCGAACATGTTCTAGTTCCACTTGGTCTTAGACCAGAGCGGTCCTATGGAAATGGAAACTTCAAAAGCGAATCTGTTCGAGATGAGCGTTTGATGGCGTTTCTGTAGCCATTTCGATGTCTTCAGGGTGTAGCCTCAAGCCAAGTTGGATGCTAAATGGAAAGACTGCGTGCCTCTCACAGGCCAAGGCGGGTAGGTCACCCGTGAAGCCGTAGGAACAAACGATGCAACCTGCAAAACGCCTCAGACCGACATGCATCTGGGAGTCAGCAGTGAACTTTGATGCTCGAAGCTCACATCTCTGTGCTCCAAACCTTGTCCTTTTATATATGGAAAATTGACCGAAGTGATACATATGTATGTATTAATATATTATATTATATATGGCTCTGCGGGCATTTTGCCCTCCCATGATTTGCAAGTTTTAGATATCAGGTACTGATGTGTCAAGCAGACTGTCTGGCTGCTAGTGTCGGAGTGCGCATGGAGAAGCTACATGCAGTATATATTACAGTATGTATTATATATATATACATAGTTGATTTCTATTGGACTTTCCCAATTGCCATCTCAAACCCCCAACCTGGTGCTGGCCAACTCCATGACCTCCGTTGCCCCATCGCTGAAGCCAAAGAGAAAGATTCGGGACGTGTCCACCGGCGATGAGCGACAGAACCACTCCTGAGCCACTGGGCCACGCGCGGCGAGGCGTGGAACTGGTTGAAGTTTAGCAGAACTTGTGAAAATCCGAGTTTTTCCTGGGAGAAAACCCCCAAACCGGTGAGAAATTGGATTAAATGATGCATGCCACAAGAGCTGCTTAGAGGTGTGGACACTGCGACCATGGTTTCTGAGGTAAGTGTCCCAAGTGCCTCTACAATATGTACGCCATACTGGCTGCGAAGTACCAGAGCTGGGGTGTCTTCCAAAGACTCGAGCTAAGGCACGATGAAGGCAAGCATCTTCTTCCGTGGCTCCTCGTAGAAACTCTTTTTCCCAGCAGCATATGGTGCCTTGAAAACCAGCAGGTGGTCTGTTGGGGAATGACTCGCCAAAGCCCTGCTCAAACAAGCAGGTCTGTAGTCTGATGGTTGGTTCATTGCAAAAATTTGAGATTTCAGATCCAGCAAAAGTTGTGCATGTGAATTCGATGAGGGGGAGTCAGTGACCTCAAACGATGAGATTCAAATCTAGATTACGGCCTCAATGCCACGAAAATGTCCATGAAACTTCCAAGACAGAACACCCCGAACATGCAAATCCATTGACCAGTTTCAGCCATTCCCTTTCAAAACTTCCAGCTCAATCCATACCATCATATACCATAGCCAGGTGCCACCACACAGAAGTTCTCAGTGAGTTCTTTGGGTGCTTGCCCTGAAGCAATGAGGCTTGGGATGAGGCCGCCATGTTCGCCTTTCAAATTTGCGAGATCCCAGGCATCCTGCACCAGTCCACGATCCAGTGCACCGGGGAGCGAAAGGATGCTATCAAATATCGAACTCTTTTTACCACTTTTTACTTCTTTTCTTGCTGATTTCGAGTTGATGCCAACTCAGGGTATCCACTATCCATCAAATATCCAAAGGCCTTGTCGTTTCGCCCAGCTCCAGGGAGCACCACCAACAGCGGCAGGGAGTTCCTTTCAGATGGTGGGGAGTAGACCAGTGCCGAGTAGGTCTCTGGGTCTGTGACTTTCACCTGCAATGGGGCGATGTCTTGTGTTTCAGCCAGGGGAAAGCTATGGAAAGCTGATAATCCGAAGATATCCAAAGGTGCTCGAAGGTTTCCAGTCTTGGCCAAGAACATTGCGTCTACGGGATTCGTGTCAAGGTCACTGCCGAAACCGCAAGCCATGTACACCAACAGACAACAAGAACAAACCGGTGCCAAGTAGGGATCAAATTAGATTGGTCGTTAGAGATATTGAGCCATCCCTGGAGTTTCATACAGATTCACGCTGTTTCCCTAACCCATGTGACAATTTCCCTAACCCATGTGACAATTGCCCAATTCTTCACAGCCAGACCACCACGATTTGGCCATGACACCAACTCCCTCACAGTGCCCGCAGGGCCCTGAGCACAAACACGTCGCCGTGAAGCCATGGTCATCATGAGTGATGCTGCCAGCAAGGTACGCCGGACGACAGCAATTTCATCTGGACAAAGTGACTCACCTTCACAGATTTTACAGGGAAGCTGAGAAAAATGCCAGGAAAGGATTGTTGGAGACAGTTTCTGCTCTGTGGAAGCGTGGTATTTCAAACTGAATTTGAATATGTTGAGCGCTAAAGTTGGATGCAGAAGTTAACACCGCAATTCCTGTGGAAAGCCGAGAGCCTTCATCTCTCATGGAACCAAAACCACTGTGCGTGAACTGAGGGAACGATCATGGATTTTCCCCTCCAATGTCATCAAAGCCATGCTGGGAGTCCTATATGGGTTCCCCTATGAAGCCAGCTTGGCAACGGTTGGCAACGGTTGGCTCGAATTGGCCCATTCCGACCTTCAGCACCCTCAGCGAAGCGGCGTGATCTACAGCGAAGATATCCAAGTTTCCTGCGATGCTTGGGCCACTTGCAGTGCCAATGGTTTGCTTTCAAGCCATGGAATGAGCAAATGAGAGTCAGGACTGTCAGGACTTGCGAATTTTCACAAGCTTGTTTTGTGAGAGTTATCAGCTTTTCATGAGGGTGCCAAATCTGGAGGAGCAAAAATCACCCAAGACCGGGGCGAAGACTGTGAGTTCAGAGACCACAATAATACATTGTGACCAATGTTCTGCATGATGTGCTGCTTTTTTAGATTCCTGTGTGCTTTGATTCATTAATCGTGGGTCAGGAACCATACCATATATACCATGCATTTCCGAGCTTGCCTTGGAAAGGTGGCCATGGCAACTCTGGCATTGCAAGGAGCCAACTGGCTTCGCCATCTGGTTGCACTTGCTAGATCCATCTGGACTCCACTGCACTTCTGTTCGAAGTCGCACCAGTCGCTTCCACATGGCAGCCAGCCCAGCTCATCCAACTCAAGGTGGGACAGGTGGGACAGGTGGGACTGTGGAACTGTGGAACTGCTGCGAGTATGGATATCATTGATATCATTGATATCATTTAAGCCTTGTGGGAGCCTTTTTTGCTTTCAGAACTTCCACTAGTCCATCCTGCTGGATGCCATATGAGTCATCGGAGCCAACGGCTACTGGTGGCAGATGTGGCAGATCATCGGAGCCAACGGCTACGCAGCCAGTTGTTTTTTGCGACGAAAAAAACGAGTCAGAAAAAAGACACCACATATATATACCCCAATTTATGATCTCAAAGAGACAAGAGACCTTGAGTTAAAATGGTTGAAAATTCAAGAGTGGGTCAGAACTTCCGCTGGAATGACAAACAACAACAATCACCAACATCAGGGGGTGCGGGAGTTTCTCATAGTTTCCCCTTGTGTTTCAGAGGGTTCAACATCTTCCAACATCTGAAACGAGCAGATCCAACGCTAATTCAGCTCGGTGGCACTCGCGGAGCTGAGGTCCGATTTCTGGTGGCCTCACAAGGCCAGCACGGAAGTCGGAGTCGAGTGACTAAGTGGGTCTGGGTCCAGAGTGAAGAATTTTAGCCTTTTTTTTCCTTCGTTTCCAAACCCAAAATAGTTGGTCCATGGATGATCCCGCCGTTCCAATGTGTTGTTTGAGGTTCGACCCACAGCCACGTGACTTGGAATTCGCTAAAGAATCCTTTCTACCTGCCATGGTGTTTGAAACTTCGCCACGGTACCGAGGTAGCCCGCGGGGCAGCCGAAGGCCTGGGCTGAGCCATGTTGAGTTGGAGAAATGACAAAAACTGACCCCGTACTGTCTGCATTTCCAGTTTCACATCCAAGTCTGAATGATACATTCACCCAATCTCAACATATCTCAACCTTGCCCTCTCCATTTTTTCCCGGGGAACAGGACTTGCCCTCTCCATTTGTCCCAGAGCCAAGCCCCCGGGCACTGCATGACCATGACCTTAGGGATCTTAGGGACACCAGACTTGAATCGTGGATTTGCTGATCAAATGGGTTTTTTTTATATGTACTGTCACTGTAACTGTAACTGTAACTGTAAGTTCATCCCAGACTTATATGTACTGTAACTGTAAGTTCACCTGCGCTTCAGAGTTTTGTTTGAACTTTGATCATCTTTGATCCTGGATGGGATATGATGTACTACGGGATAGTGCTACGACCATCGTGGATAAGTTTCTCCCGAACCTTGGCAGTTGCCTCAACCACTTGGATCGCTCTGTCGAACTGCTGAGGAAACACCACAATTTCGCCACACCAAATTCTGTATCTGCAAATACGCATGTGACACATGTGATTGAATGTTGGTCAGTAATGCAAACATCCCAATTTATCCAATTTTCTGTGGATGGATTCTTGATTCTTGATTCTGACCCCCAAAAATCCTAAGAATCCTGACCTTTCCAAATGTTATCCCAAGGCAGGCCACAAGCGCCTGTCGATGCAGTCGGGCCGCTTCTGGTTCCACCATGCGCACCATGCGCACCATGCGCACCATGCGCACCATGCGCACCATGCGCAGCGCCATGCTGTACCTGGCATCGCGAAGGGATGCTCAAGCAACTTGACATGTCGGGGGAAGTTTCACCGATACCTATAATATACATTATACATATTATATGCTTGAATCATAAATCTAAAGCGCTGATGACTCAAAAGATCATCGTGACATGTACAGTAACTATCTGCACATTGCCATGCCAAATACTAAATCTATGTGTTGAATCTCAAATCACTGCCATGATACCCTCTGGTTATGTCAAAATAGCTATTGAAAATGGCCCAGTCGAAATAGTGGATTTACCTATGAAAAATGGTGATTTTCCATAGTTATGTTAAATTACCAGAGGGTATGTTTCCCACCAGCTTCCCACCCCTTCTTCGCCTGTGCTCCTGCAGTGGCCGGAGCCACACGCTGCCGCTTGCAGCCGCGCGCCAGCCACTGCGAGATGCGGAGGGCGTGGAGCTGTGACAATGAAAATTGAACATCCAGTACCGGAGGGCTTTCAATGTACCCTCTGGTAAACATACAAAAAAATATGGGAAATCACCATTTTTAATGGGTAAATCCACTATTTCTATGGCCATTTTAAATAGCTATGTTAAATTACCAGAGGGTAGAGCATCAGAATTCCTTTGTGTGAAGGGTGCTCCTGTCTAATATACTCCCGGATCATTTCCCTTGCACTACTTGACTCGGAGAACTTTGCCCCGGAATGTTATCACTCTTTAACTTGTGCTTGCTTTGTTCCACATACCATGGGATCGATGTATACCGATGTCCGGTCTCGAATTTTTGTTCAAGCAACATCCCCCGACATCTTATGTGCGCATAACACATAGATTCCATCCATTCAAATTGCCAGCCTTTGGCTTCCGAGAGGTCAACAACCAGAAATTGCATGAAGATCGGCTTCCAAATCCAGCTAGATTGGGTTAGCGGATAAAAGGCCCAAGGATTTTAATGGTTTGACCATGATGGACCAAATCTCTAGCAGAAGTAGGCGATGACTATTGACTTCATCACTTTTCCAATCAAAGCAACAGCAGGAGCCCAAGCACCTCCCTGAAGGGCTCCAGCTGTGCAGCAAGACTTTGGCCGGGAGCATCAGCTGCTGCCTGCGGTGACATTCAGTTCTGGAGCTTCCAACTCCAATGGCTCTTCACAAAAATAGCTGAGTAGTCTGTGTTGATTAATTTTTGTCACTGGACAGAATCATCTTTCCCAGCAAACAAATCATCATATTATCGGTTCTTGTTAGTTCTTGTTTCATCAATGTTCATTATATTGATAGAGAAGTCTTGTTGGATGGGCTGCCTTCGATGGGCCATCTGTGAGCCGCTGCCATACCTGGCAGAGGCAAAGGTGGGGATTGAGAGCTGACAGCCCTGCCATGGGCGATCGACGGATCGACGCGGGTGCCTTTAACTATTGAACCCTGGAATTCTAGAGACAACTCCTATGGAAAATGGTCGTTTTCTTCCCCAAGATTCATCGTTTGGACATTGAATCAAATGTACTCAGGCACAAAAATATTTCCCGGGTAATGTTTTTTTCATAGATCCTGGATTCCAGCCTCATCTGCCAGAGCTTGCCAACAAATGGCAGGACCTTTCGCAGACATGAAAACCGGGAGGGAACCAGTTGATTATTTCACCATTTGGGGATCATGACAAACCAAAAAAAGAACACCCACGGCTGCGCTGTGCGGAAGTTGCCATCATGATCTGAATCCTTTTTTTACATATCAATGGCTTGTCCAGCGCGCCTTCATCAATAAGAGCTGACGCAGATTCTCCCACACCTTGACACCAGCACCGTTGTCATCAACACTACCCCATCCAGTACCTGCACATAAGAACCACAGAAAAATCGATATGACTTGACACACCCAATGCGGAGCAGTCATCTATCATCGTCATCCAGAGCAGTCATATGAGTCATATTCATACCAGTGATACCATGCTTATACCATGCTTATACCATGCTTATACCATGCTTATACCATGCTTGCGACCCGCACTCGACTTCAAGGCACTTGAGGCGGCAGAAACAAAGCCTTTCAAGAGCACCTGGAAACAGCGAGGCCGAGGCAATCCGAGGCAACGTCAGGCGGGTCCAGAGAGTTGCACAGAAGTCATTCAGGCGAAGAGGGAAGACGTCATGATAGTGGATATATGTGGATATGACTGATATGACCAAATCAAAGTGTTTCACCTATGGGCAGAGAGGTTCCTCAACTGACACAAAGGCCTTGAAATCAGAGGAGTTTCGCAATATGCGACAATGCATCAGACTTCCAACTCTGTAATGTCTCTGTATGATCTGTATGCCAGAATCTTCGATCCAAGCCGGAAATGCCTTGGGTGATCTTGGGTGTATACACACAATGATCAACCCCATGTGCCTCCAGTGTGCGCTCAAAGGATGCTCGGGAGAGCCTTGGCCCCACAACGGATACAACGGTGCGGATTGCCTAACTGAACAGATACTCGACGGATTCTTGGTTGCCAGCTTGAGGTCCTCTTGCTGCACGAAGGGGTGCCTGACATTTGACATACTAGGAACTCAGCTAGACATTGCCTGCATTGTATCTACATGTATCTACATGGGAATGGCTACTTCATCCGCGACCTTCTGATCTTGTCAGTTCCCCGAGGTTATTCTTGCAATTTTCAGGAAAATGACGTGCAGATTCAGAAACAGTCACAGCTTCCGCAAACTCGACAGGGCAGCTCAAGAAGCTCTGGAATTGCTGGACGTTTGCTGGGATCTCGTTGTAGACACCTACAACATGGAAAAAGAATTGGAAGTCCAGTGGCTTACTGTTACAGCTATTTCAGTGCCATGATCCGCCATGAGTCCATTCTTGGCCTGATTGCACTGCAAATGTGGTTCAAAATCCCATGCCAGGAGATCTTCTGATGCATCAGGATTCAAACGGGTCAACATTGCAATATCACCCCAGCTTCAGACACTTCAGACTGCAAACATCTTTCGAATTCCACAAGTCTCCAAGAAATCACAGCGGCTCAAAAGTGTTCCACTGATCCAAGCTTTAAAAAAACCGGGCACGAGCCTTTGCAGAACATCCAGCAACATTGCCTGCAAAGCATCTGAGCGCAGCAATCAAAGTCTGCTACGTCTTCAATCACTCCCAGCTACAGTGTATCTACAAAGCCCGATGTGGTCATCGAGTCTTCTCTACATGGCTCAAAACCCTGGGTGCGCATTAGAATAGCTGGTAATTGGATGTTGATCCTCCCATTCATGTGGAGAAACACATGGTTTGAACTCGAATGTGATCACCTGGCATGAATTTTGCGAACACCTCTCCCGTCACCCAGTCCTACCTTCACGGCCGGCGAGTGATTCTCAAAGCGATGCCTCTCAGGAAACTCCACGGAGACATTGGGATCCTCAGCTCAGTGAAAGCTGAGCCACGCTTGTTTCGAGAGAATGTTAAAGATTCTGAGCCATCCACGGTCAAGGCAAAGAGTCTCTGCATGGGATCCAGATGAGCAAAGGGTGCTCGCATGTAGACCATCTGGTACCTGGCAGAACTCTTGGGCGACATAGAGGCCCTAGAGGCCCTAGAGGCCCTAGAGGCTCTGGGATGTCTGGGTTCTTGGTGCCTTCCCCCAATTGAGAGCTGGTGGCACCTTGTGAAGATACCATTCTGTGCATGAGAAGCTTGGCTGAGATTCAGACCAAAATAAGTCTTACAAAACGAAAACTTGGCTCACAATACGGGAAACTTGCATTGGAGCCCGATGTTTTGCAGGTGTGCAAGTTTGATCCGTCCAAACTTGCAGAAAATGATTGGTCGATCTAAGACCATGTGGTGGCAACTTGAAAGGAAAATGGATGGTTCCATGGGCGACTTGAGACGCGAACCTTTCTCAACTTTCCTCGATTAATCACAAACACCTCTAGGTGATCCATACCGGCCAAAGGGCCAAACCCCAAACTGAACCCCCCGGTTCACCCCCCGACATCCCCAGACTGAGTGTCGCACAAGATGATTCCCAGTGACCAAACATCGGATGGGCGTCCAATCTTCACGGCACCCTGCTTCACAGCCTCCGGGGCCATGTAGCTGATAGTGCCCACCGAGGATTCACGGCTGATGTTCGTGGTGTTGCTGGCAATCCTGCAGCGCAGGAACCAACTTCCGCTTAAGGGCTGGATTCAAAATTGTAGGAAATGTGGCGCAATGTCACTGATACAATAAAAGAACTTCTCTGCTACCTCTTCCATTGCTTTAGACTTCAACATTGTGAAAAAGACATACCCTCTGGTGAACTAACATAGCAATGGAAAATCACCATTCTTAATGGGAAAATCCACTATAAATAGCCATTTTCCATAGCTTTTTGTATGTTCACCAGAGGGTAATCCAATTCTTCATTTGACCAAGTGGTTTTGCTGCCGCGCGGTTGTTAGACCAGGAACTGGTCTACGGATGTCACCAGCCTCTTGGCGATGCCAAAGTCGATCAACTTCAATCGCTGCTTCACCAGGAGGAAGTTGCCAGGCTGTAGCCGGATAAATGGACAAAGAAATCAAAGGAATGAAGGCACAGTCATAGTTGGTTACACTTGGTTGTTGTTCGAAACAACTTTGGATTCTGGCAAATCAGCAGACATCGAGATTGAAAGGTTTGAAAGCCAGTTGGCAACTTTGATATGCGTGGCAGACAAGAGCATCTCCAGGGTGACAATATTCATCTTATTTCATCATGCCTTTGAGGGATGTGTAAAGGACTTCACAAAGGCAAAACAAATTCACTATCACGATCTCATCGGGCTGATTTGCCAGCTCCTGCCTTCAAATCTGAATGAACCACGCGCTCTTGGTGAACCACCTCCACTCGCCAAAAGCTCCAGTGACGGATGTCAAATGTCAAGATAGAAAAGAAATTAGCTACGCTCCTTTCGCCCAAACTGGTTTTCCAGTCCTGAATCAAATCCTCAATTCATCAGGAAGTCAAACATTGTCAAAGAGTCCAAAGGGTTTTCCAGACATTCCCACAACATCCCGCAACATACAAGTTATGGATACATCCCATTCCCATATCATCCTTGGTTACGCAACATCCCGCAACATCCAGTGATTCAATCATCATAACAACCATTGAAGTCACTGGATGAAAATCTCAACTCCTCAAAGAGACTGGAGTCTGGAGCCCGCGGAGATGGCGGGACCCTCACCTGCACAGCCTCCAGCATTTGCTTCCACAGGGCCTCAGGTGCATCTTGGAGATCACAAGAGGAATGTGGAACTGAAGGTGTGAACAAAGCCTTCCAAATCGACATGGTCTGCATACAATACTATATATATATATGTAGTAATAATAATAATAGTATATAATATTCATAATAATCATCATCATCATAATCATAATAATAACAATAATATAATCTGCATTTAGTCTGCACTTAGAGAATATGGGGTCCCTGTTCTTGCCCTCGATGCCACCACCCATACCAGGGCTTCCGTGGCCACCTGTTGCAGGGAAACAAACGCCTCGCCTGCACATCTCCCAGGGTCATCTCCGTCTGGCTCTGCAAGAACCTGGCAGCTTCCCCAAACTCCAGGAATTTTGCGACTAGAAGTGGGAACCCAGGGAGGGAAACAAGATATAAAAAAATATACCGTAGGACGTGGGAACCCAAAGAAATCCGATATGGGATGTCTCAACATGGCCCAGTTTGTTCACATGGAACACCTGAGACTTCACCCACCTCCCAAGATCCATCTGGCCCTCTTCCATGACCTCGACAACAAGGACATGCTATGCGACTACCGCTTAACGCGAGGCATTCAAGTTGTAGAGGATATGATACGTTGATCAGGAACTGATGCGTTCTCAACATTGAAAGCCCCCAGCAAAAATCCGACCATCCCCCGGATCTTGCACACTCGGTAGGGCTCATGCACATGACAGAGTCGACTTCCACAAGTTTGGCTGATCCCATTTGATCCAATGAAACGAAAACATTGCATCTCAGCCCACTACTATATGAATGAGAAGGCGCTCAGGCAGGACCTGCACATGCGAGCAGCTTCAATCGGGCACTCCAAAAACCATGGTGGTGTTCACTGTGAATCTTACCATTCTTACCAGAGTCTTACCACCTCTTTGGCCCTTTGGAAGCCAAGCACAGTGAAATGGTAGTCATTGCGTCTCTGTTGAGGGTTCGCCTCTGCATCCAGCACCTGGATGATGTTTGGGCACTCCTGCAGGAGATACCAGGAGTGAATAGGAGTGACAGCTTTGTATCAAACAAAGCTATATCAAAATCCACCTGTTAGCATTGACTCTACTTGAGATGATTTCCAGTGGAACTTGGTAGCGTTAGAGGCATCCAGGCCTTCAGCTGCATCAGCAGAGTCACTTCGTTGGCTAAGGCCTGGCCGCGGTTGGATCTCCCGCCAGTTTTCCGCTGCCTTTAAACTTTCAAATTCTTTAAACTAGCGGGTTTCGGGTTGTGAAAGTGTCATGTTTGAAACCATCAGGTAGCTTGAAAAGTCAGGAGTCTCTGTGATTCGGAAGCTTTACAATGTGTCCGTCGGATGTCCTTCCTTTGTGGTGGTGCAGCTGCTTTTCACTGTGTTCACATGTTACCCGGTGTTACCCCATCTAAATGACTGGAAACGATCCCATCATCTCAACAAATCAGCCATTGTGCTGTGCTCCACGAGTTTCCACCTCCTGAACCACCGACCAAGCCGGAAGATAGCCAGACCAAACTGACCAAACCAATCCCAATATACAAATACATGATCCTCAGGCATATCTCAATATATCTCAACATATTTCAAGTCATATCGACCCCACCTCAAAGTGTTTGGGGCAACTGGCCGTGACCCTCTTCAGCGCCAGTAACCTCCCAGCAGGAGATCGGACTCGATAGACCTGCGCTGATGTCAATCCGTGAGCCATGCCATTCCGTGAGCCGATGTGCCTACATGGCGTGTCTTTCACGTACATAATATATATATATATATATACAAATCATATACACATGACATGTGTATATAATTTGTATGACATGTGTATATGAATTGTATGTATGTAATAATGTAATATTAATATGTTTTATATAGGAAAATATACAATATATAATAATATATACTGCACTACAGTACTCATTTCATTTCAAAGACGAAAACTATTGAGGGCTTCCGACCATTCCCTGCATACTTTCTCCGGCTGGAATATGAGGATTGGACGAGATTTCAGGGTGTGAAAATGCATCGACATTCACGGAACTACAGATGCAGACTGAGAGGAAAGTGTGATGGGATGGAACCATTGGACCCTGAACTCACAAATAAAAACATGCGTAATACTGTACTACATGTTCAATTTCAAGAGGCGTTTCAGACCTGATGCTGAGTTCAAACTCTGAGATGGACTATTGCAGTAATGCTGTGCACAAGAAGATTCAATCAGAGAAATTTCTATATGGTCAGATTGATTTGAGACTGAGAAGTCATTGAATTTCTCGCCAAAAAAACCAGAAGATTCCACTCTGCTGAGGTTTTCGGGTCTACCACAAGTGCCATCCGCGAAACTTTTGCTCCAGACATGGCCGCTGCCAGGAATTCGCTGAGAATGTGCCGCCTTTTTTCGCTCAGTATTGACCTGGAGGAAGCAGCCAAAATGGGTTGGAGAGCTGCAGCCGCTGCACTTGAGAGGGAAACAATATTCCATGTTTCTGGTACCCTCTGGTGAACTAACATAGCAATGGAAAATCACCATTGTTTATGGGAAAATCCACTATAAATCACCATTTTCAATAGCTATGTTAGTTCACCAGAGGGTATGTATTAAGCTGAGCTGCCTATGGTATGACGTCTTCAGGGAATGGATGTTCCAAGCAACATACTGTACGTATCGTGGATACAGTGACAGTCATATGTAAAGAATCTCAGAAAGCATCCAAGCTCCCTGCACCGAAGAATTCAATTACAGGGACTCGATAGCTGCATCCTCAGTACACCGTCGCATCTTGCGAATGTAGAGCTGGGCGAAGGTCTTGTTTCAGCATTTGAAACAACGTTGGATCATCAATGCTCATCTACAACCAGTCACAAGTTTGCAGTTGTGATATCAATAAACAATGGTTAATATACAAGCCAGGTAGATACTTCCTGCTGTCTGCTTGAGTCCGAACTATCAGATGCAAATATCGAGGAGGAAAGAAATATACTGAGACCACCGGCCATGAACTTCTTTTTTTGGGCCACAGTGAGACTCTTCAGCTCCTCAACAGACTCAACAGCTGTGTTAAATGGACTTGCTTTGACGGTTCAGACAGCAGCATGCGATACAAGACCTTCTGCAAAAGGGTGTGATCTGATCCAGATCATCGATATCACCAAGAACTTCACTTTCCCTTTTAGATCCTTTTGGTACGTTTTCACCTGAGTGGTTCAAAATCACATTCAACCGGAAGTTGGCTACTGCCCTGTCTACTCCAGCCATGCGTCCTTGAGGCCCCGGGTCACAGCTTGGCTATCGATGAAGGCCTCCAAGTTCTCCTGGGTACGAGCCTCGGTGGTGGCGCAAGTTCTATCGTTGATCCTTTGGTGTTTATCCAGGTTATACTGGCTGTACCGTATCTTGCCTGTCACAGCCATGGCAGTCATGGTTTTATCACCATCCCCTTGCCCAACTTCCAACTTCCAATCCCGGTTCTGACATTCTGCCTGCAAGTCTGAAAGGCTCTTCTCCTGGGCCTTATCCTGCATCTCCATCTTTCTCTTGGCCTGTTCCTGAACTGCTAAAACTCACAAGCTGGACAAAAGCTAAATGTGTGCCCAGCATTTGGTTCATCCCGGTGCGCTTCCTGTTTTGGATAGAAAGATAGCCATGAGCAATCAATCCACGTATGCTAGCCACAGTGGCCATGGAAAGAAACCCGACTGTATTGATGCATCCCCAATGGTTACGCAAGTTCCTATTCAGCGCAAAACTGTCTGCATCCAGAAAATGGCTATCCAACTCAGGTGATCTTTGGGATCTGTGTCAGTTCCAAGCAGGTGGCCTTGAGGTTGGACTGGAACTCAGCAATGTCCTCCACATTCCAAGCTTGCGCTGGAGACTCCGAAAGTTTTGCCTCAACACTTTTTTGGTGAGATATTGGTGAGATATGTTAAAATGTAATTGAAATGTGGAAAGATAATGTAAAATGCTGTGAAAAGCAGAAATGATGTAGACATCACCCACTCCAAAACCCACGACCATTGCCATTGTTCCCGTCCTTTGCGATGCTGTCGTTGATTTCTTTCACCACCTCCACACAGAACGAGCAATCCAACTGTGGTGCTCTTGAGACCATCTAGAAGTATACGAGGAAGATCAAGAAAGAGAATGACACTCCATGAAAATCCTCTCCATGAAGCCAGGTTCAAGGTATGCAACCATGCTGCAACTGCATTCTTGGATTGCTTTGAACGATCTTGCGACAGGCGCTGGCACAGACTGGTTCATACTTCTTGGCATCAAGAAAAACAGACCCTAAATTGCCTAGCAGCCAAATGGTAAAACATGGTAAAACCATGTAAAACAGAATTCACCAGTTCTAAGAGTCTAAGCTCAAACACAGGTGCATTACATTTGAGTCTACCATGTTTCTGTTATTTCACCAAACCTCACCCTCAACTCACCGGTCGACTTCCATCCCCGCACCTGGTCGGCCTGGGCCTTGTTCTTCTCGGCTTCAGCCAATCGGCTGGTGGCCTCGTTGTACTTGGCAATGGCATCCTCAATGTCGGACTTGATTTCCTGCGCGACTGAAGTGACATCTGATCTTCACTGGGATGCTTTGCAGCTTTGCAACTAAAAATGGCTTACAAACGTCTGTGTCTTGACGATGAAAGGCCACTGGAAGTAGGGTCGGCTTACAAATTTATCAGCAAAGACCCCTATACTTGAAGAGCATCAAGAGCCCCCACAGACGGGCATATGATGATCAATCGGGAATGAAATAAGTGTTGGAATTGAAAGCGGCAACTGGCAGGATGGCAATTGAAATCCTGCAAGTTCTATTCGATAAGCCACATCACTTGGCCAAGTGCTGCAAGGGACGCATAAGGGCAGAAAATTCTTCATGGGCATGTTCGTCTTGGGGTATATCCTGATTAGTAAAATGTAAAACAATATATATCTATATATGTATATTATATATATATATATATGTAATATATATATAACTAATATATATATATATAACTAATATATGGTTTTAGCTTACCAAATTTGTTCTCCGGCTGGCCGCCTTCTCCCGAGATGCCATGGACTCGCCCAAGACTGGGGACAAGAAGTAGAACAGCCTCGATTGGATCGACAAAAACACCATTTTCAAACCTGGCAATCGGAAATACTGAATTTTACTAAGTGTTTTACTGGGAAACCATTAATAACCATTAATAACATTAATAACCATTAATAACTGGTAATAACATGGCAATTTTACTGAATGCAGGTTTCTAGCTGGGAAAGTCATGAAACTAGCCATTGGCCCATTTTTCCAGGAAGCCATGTTGATTGGAGGGTAGCCGTCATGGCTGCATGGATCCCAATATGCAGTTGTTCTGAGTTCTTAAGCTCAGAATCTCAGCAGCATCTTGGCATCTGAATAAACCACAAGCCGCATCACTTGGCCCCGTGCCCAGCAATCAGGATGGAGATGTTGACCAGGTTGATACTTAGTGGCACAAAATCAGCTGGGCACCAATCATTGCAAGGGTGCCAGATTGATTGCTTTGTCTTCCACTGCATTTTTAAAGTAATGACATCTGATTTCTTCTATTTTTTCTCAGATTAGTGCCACACTTCTCAGACCTGTTTTGTTTCTGCATAACTCGGAGACCCCAACTCTGGGATGTTGAGGTTCAGGGCGAATCCACCGCCCAGCTCGACCTTGGTGGCATGTCCAGCTATGGAAGCAGCGAAGTCAAAAAAAGTTGCAATTACATGGTATTACATGGTATTACGGAATTCACCTCATACAGAACTATAAATCTTTAAACCATTTTATATAAACCCATTCACTTTCATTCACTTTCAACATTCAACACAAACCCATGGCTTTGGTCTGTAACTTTGAACCATCTTCCGCTACCCCAATGTCCCTTGAAAAAAAACACGCGCGCCTTGCCAAAATCCAGCAGGCCGCCACCCTCTTCGGCCATGGCAGGCATAGCCTAAGCATCGCCGCAGGGGATATGCCAAATTTTCCTGGCAGCCTTTGTTCTCGAGAAAGGAAGCACTGAAAATACTCAGTCCTGGTTGCTCATTCCTGCTGCTCCAAACTAAGCCGACTACACCGCTAGCAGCCAGTGCACCAGCACTTGCCATGGCGCCCGCCTGATTAAATGGCAGCACCAAATCAGAAGACATTTCAACTTTGTTGTTCTATGTTAACACTGGGTGTGTCTGAAAATGTTGTGTACCCCATTTACCCAATGGTTTTGCTGATCATTATCCCTATTAAATGGCTATAATTCATGGTTAATGACAAACCCACTAAGCAAACAGACTTTGTGAATCAGCAACCTGAGCTACGTGCCCGGAGCATCGGCTGGTTGCCAGGCAGGAAGGCGGTAGAGCTCCATCGCAAAGCAAAGGCAGCAACCTTGGAGGCTTCATGGCAGATTGCGGATTCCTAATCGCACACTGTTTTGATGAAATTGGACATGTCAAGTTTTTGCACATGTCATGACAGGGTCCACAAGAAAACTGCACGATTTTTCAGTAAAGATCACTTGATGAATCACAAGTGTCTTCCTGGCTTTTGGAAAGCAATGATTCAATCAGACCTCAAATCATATCCAGCATCGATTCAAAAAACGGTACTCTTGGAACGAAGGCGTGGAAAAATGCAGCTCAGCTACAGCGGCAACAAAGGCCACAGCGAGAATGTTGCGCCGAGCCATCTGTTAACAGAAGGGTATCATGAAGGAAAGCGAGAAAATGTGAAGAGTGATGGTGAGAAAAATCTGTTGGATTGCTTGCGATCCCCTCCGAGTTTGTTGGAACATGTTGGTACTTCCATCCGGCAACCCCCAGGAAAGATTTCCAAATGTGAAGATATTTTGCCAAAAACACATGAGAGATATAAAAGATTAATAAAGTCCCTATTTCGGTACTCTGGAGAAACTGCGAGACTTTGCTTCCCGGCATCTGCACTAAGGATGAGATGAAAAACGAAAGCAACAGGCACCTTGGACACAAACTGAGGAGACCTTGGTCATGAAAGAGGTTGTCGCTGCTGTGCAGTCGGCAAACCCAAGCTGAAACATGGCCAACATTGGCTTCACTGACTCTCCATATGCTCAGAATACAATAGCCCGCTCCAGTCCGCAACAATTTTGGGGTACCTTGAAAGCCTTAGAAACGTCCAAATAAGAGCCGGAGCAACCAAACCCTGGGCTAGAAAACTTGGCGGACTGCCGCACACTGTTGCTCGCTTCGTTTAGCTGGATCCTTTGCCCACTGACTTTCATAAAACGCTGAGCTTCCCACGCAGCGCACGGGGTCTGCAGGATGCTTGGAGCCGGAAAAAGCTTCAGTCCACGGCGGGTTGAACGGCAATGGATGGCAGTCATGACCGGACCTTGGATCCAACCTCCCAACAGGGTGTAGCTGTACCTTGATATTTGCCCAGCTTACCACCGCAACATGGTTGTTCAACTACTTCAATATGAACTCGAACAAACATCCAAACGAACAAACATCCAAACGAACAAACATCCAAACACAAACCTGCGGGCCCTGTTGGCTAATTCATAAATTCTTTGGTTTGGGATTGACCCCCTACTCTCCCTATCCATCCCTATCCATCTATTCATCCATTTACAGCTACGGACATTCTTCTCTCGCCTTGGAAGTGCCACCTCTTCCAATGGTCTGCAAACGGGTGTAGGACACCTTGCAAGCGGCGGGCATGGCGTTTTGACAGGGGGAAGAACGTTTCAATCAAAGGGACGGAGCTCGATTGATTGATTTATATTGATCAATGTGAAATAGGAAGTTGTTCTTGGAAAATCCATCTGTTCCGTCAGCATGAAACAGAGGGTGAAGGGACTACATTATCTGCAAGGCCATCCAAAGTGACTGTTGTGAGTATTACAGGGATATACTTCAGCCACAACTTCCCAATGAGCCACTTTCAGTGAGCTCGTCAATTTGTGGTCAAGACGCAGCTCACTGAGGCCATGGCCCCATTCACCACCACAATTTTTGGCATGCCTGGCATCAGGACAGCAAGGTGGTCTTCAGCTGAGTCTTCATCAAACATTTCGGTCAGCTGTAGGAAATAGGGGGTACTGTATGGTACTGTATGGTACTGTATGGTACTGTATCTATGGGCATTGTAAGAATTCGTGTTGGATCCCAGTTTTGCAAAAATTGTGAACTGTCTAACTGGAGGAAGCGACACACGAGAATCTTGGTAATCTTGGCTCTCATCAAAACAGAGCATAATGCAAATCTTTCCGCACAAAGAGATACTACCCAGTGACTGTGCGTTCACTTCCCTGCTTAAGCCTCTCAAATTTGGGTCGCTTCTCATCCAGTTCCCACCCACGCCCAATCATCGTCACTCAACAAACCACAAGACTCAGCTGCCTTGACTGATCTCTCCCGCTGCCTGTGGCAAGCCATAGTGAGCTGTGGCCCAGAAGCCATGGAGTCCATCAACAACTGGATGCTGATCAACAGCAACAGACTTGGGATAAGTCTAGGAAAAAGAGGAAAACCTTCAGACATCATCAGACATCTTTTGAATTCAAAAAGACTTCGGCAATAGGTCGGCAGTTGGCCCTCCCAAGGGGATCAGCGGAGGCCAGAGACGCTGCAGACCTATGCAGATCACCCACCCATTTCTCCGTGCCTTCTGCACCTCCAAAAAATCCTCGACCCACAGAACAATGGAGCAAAAGCGAGGTGCTAGAAACCAAACTGGTGAAGGAAAAGTTCAAGCTTGGTGACATTGGTCATACCTATCCAAAGTGCCCTGGGATTGATTCCCTTTAGATCATGATTAGAAGATCTTGCCCGACTATTCACCACTCGAACTTTGGCTGCAGTTGTAGAGGTGTAGCCCTCATTTTCTCCTTCAACCCAAACAATTGCTGAAGAGGTTATATCAAGTTACCCTCTGGTTGTTTAACATAGCCATGGTATAGATGGCCCATTTTTAATAGGTAAACCCAGGTAAACCATCTATTTCGATTAGGGCCATCTATACCATGGCTATGTTAGTCATAACCAGAGGGTATATCTACCATATGGGTCTGCTTAGGCCCTGGCCGATCCATCCGTGCCTGATCAGTCCATTCGATTCATCCCAGCAATACACCCGCCATTGTATGAGACCCCAACACAACAAATCAACTACTACAGTGTGGTTTCCAAGGGGGTTCATGAATCTTATTCAGGAAAGGGACCATGTCACCTTTTCAGCCAAAGATCAACCCAGATTCCATCTGACAAACTCGCAATGGACTGGCCTCTTGGTGCCATGCCAGCTTTCTCGCGATCCTCTGGGATGGGCGACAAGTCCACGGCAGTGGACACCTGATCGTCAACGGCTTTTATTTCGACCGCTGATTTGATGTGTTTTCTGGGCCACTTCTTTAGTTCAAGGCCCACTTGATCCCTTGTGCTGGGTGCATGCTTAGGGTTCTCAATTCACGGGCCCAGAAAAACAACATCACTTTGCCAAGTGATATCAAGTGCCATTCAGCTGCACCCAACAGCTGGTGGGCTTCGAAACTGTCTGAACTTAGTATTTGAATCGTGCAGTGCATATCTAGTTGTGAACCAAAAGTGAAACCCAAAATGAGATGGTTTAGTACAACCAAGATGGCCTTAACTTTCGACCCATGCCCTTTCCCATTTGTGTCCCTTTGTCCCATCTTCAAATATCAAACCGAATCACACCACTTATATAGTTGTTTACATGTAATCCCAATATATCCTGCGAATTCCGGGTACATAACCCCATTTTGCTTTCTTAAAACCCAACATTTTTGGCCAAGCAGCTCGCGGAAAGTCTCTGCGAGAAGGCTCATCGCTCCGATCGTTCGCAGTCTCTGGACGGCTCAGCAACTCCATCTGGCAGTCACAATGCAACAGATCCAAGGTAGGACCTTGTCATCTTCAACATTATAGAATCAATTAAATCAGGTTACAGTAATTCATTACAGACATCATTGATAAAATGTAAATATATGTAAATATCATTGTTATGCCACAAAATTGCTAACCATCGCGAGAAAATTATGTAGAAAAAATGATTGATTCACATCAACGGCTTGATTCATGTGCTATACAAAGCAGGAGTTGGCTATGGTTTGACACTGAGAGGTTCGCTGGAAGCCTTTGCTCCCTAGCTGCACTTAGAAGTGGTGCTATTGCTTCCCACTTCAAACACACTATGAAGCGTTGAAGTGTCATCCATGGTGATTTGCAGTTGATTTCATCCAAGATCTTGGAGGTGATTCAACAGAAACAAGACTAGCTCTTTTGGGCACCACCATTTCGTCATGCCCACCGTACCTTTCGTGGCACGGCTGGCACTGCCACTCCTTGGTGTTCAGACTCGCTCAGCTTGCCTTCCTCCTGTTGTGACAAACAGTTTGCTGCCATTCCTATCTGCCACAGGAAGTTCATGTGACACCACGCTGCATCCAAGACGTTGTGCATTTGTCAAGATTGTCAAGCACATTGCAAGGCCAGCAAACAAAGTGCGAATCAAGCACAACGACTTCCGAGTGTGTATGGAAACCCTTTGTTCAAGCAGGATGCCCTAAAGTCTTGTGATATTTCTTGTTGCCATATACATTACCCAAGTCGTCATTTGACCCTTTGTGGACCGTTTCGGGCCCTTCCTTCTCTGAAAAGGCGTTGGCAGCCACAGCGGCGATAGCTTCTTCCAGCTTGGTGGTGTCGCAACTGCTGTAGCTGAGATTCCTCTGCTGGCTGAGCTGGGGAACACTTGCCCCTTGCAAACATTTGTGCCCACTGGACTGCAGGATGCCAAACTCTGACTTTTGGTCTAGTGACTAACCGGGGTCACAGAGCGGGGCAGGAAATCTACAACTGACAATGAATGACACTTTTGCTAACGTGGCTTTACTTGGACTGCTGCTACCTTCTGTGCCCAACGTTTGGATATATCGATTTACTGGGAAAACGTTTTTTTGGACCTCGTTCGATGTCTTTTGGACCTGGACGCTTTTCATGGACCTTACTACATTTCTTTTGGAGATGGCTACCCTTCTTTTGGACCTGCGCACCCTCCTGCTGGACCTGGCCCTTCCCAAACCACACCCTCTTTGGATAGATTCTCCAAGCTGCGTCTTGATCGCAATTCTTCAGACAGTAGGGGGCTAGGGCTGTGCTACCATGCAGCGTGGCAGGCAGCATTTCAATACATTGTGTGGTTCAGTGCCTCCTTCCATTCCTGCCCTCTTCTCAATTCCTACTTTTCACACCTCTTCCGGCCTTTCTCAGTTACACAGGGGCTCAACTTGGTGTCAACCTGGGTGAAAGCGCCTCACTTGGGAACATTCATCTGGTTTCAATATCTAAACTTCCCCTCTTGTGCCTGTCATCAAACTTCCTACATTTCCTGCACTCATTGGGTTTGAATATCTATACTTCCCCCCTAGCCTCTCTGCACTTCTTGCATTCATTTTGCTTCAATATCCAAATTTCCTCCCGGTGCCCTTCAACAATTTCCTGCATTCATTTGGTTTCATATGTGGCACCCCCATGGCCGCCCCGCAATTTCTTGCAAGCATCTTGTCTCAATATTCTCAAGCTCTCACACACCTGTGCCTCTCAGCAACTTCCTGCATTCATGGGGTTTCAATATCTAGGCTTCTCCCCCTCGTCTCTGCACAACTTCCTGCATGCATCGCCATTTGGGTTCAATATCTTTGCGCTCATATGGTTTGAATATCTATACTTCCCGGCCCTAGCCTCTCTACAAACTTCTTGCGCTCATCTTGTTTCAATATCTAAGATTCCTGCCCGGTGCCCCT